>Ga0315285_10000044_pt1 | contig 119800 bp, 118 predicted proteins | sample YL17G09_36_MG_FD_203698 | JGI IMG/M metagenome (GOLD analysis project Ga0315285, IMG submission 203698) | Sediment microbial communities from Yellowstone Lake, YNP, Wyoming, USA - YL17G09_36 | ecosystem: Environmental > Aquatic > Freshwater > Lake > Sediment | place: USA: Wyoming | collected... | reverse complement strand
TAATTAGCTTCCATTCTTTTGCTGTCTTCATTCTTTTTTCACCTCTTTTAGTTCGCAATTCTGGTTAGTTCTCGTGGTTCAGCTATAACTTTTCCGCATTTCCCGTTTTTGTAGGGTGTCACACCGTCGTTTCGTGGTGGTGAGTGGTGGTTGGAAAAAACTTTGCCCTAATCTTCCTATTTGTCTCTCTTTTCCCAGTATTGTCTTGTTCTTAAGTATTGTATTTTTGCTTTGAGCAGGTCCATGTAGAACTCCTCTTCCTTGCTGTGCATTTTTCCTAGAATCCTGAATGCTGTTTCTGGACCCACACCCTTGACCTCCAAAGCCGTTATCGCCTTCTTGCCATAACTCAAAACCAAATCCGCTTTCCGTCTAGCCTGAGTCAACTCCTTAAGCTCCTCGTCAGACAATTCCTTGTCTTCGCGTCTCTTCTTCAAGACCTCTGCCAATAGTCTTGCATCTTGGCTAAAGTACATAAGTGACAGAAGCCTTGATCGGCATTTCCCACATTCAGGTTGTTCTGGCAAAGCTCTGATTTTCTCTTCGGCTGTCCATTCTCCGCATTGCATGCACAGCAGCCTAGCCGTTCTTGCTTCAATCGCCTTCTTCATCCTGTCAATGTTGCTCAGCAACACCTCTTCAGGAGCCATAAGCTCCGAAACATCGCTGTACTTCTCCAAAATGTGATATGCAAGCGGCGTGGGCTTCTCACTGCGATAAACCGTGCTGACCCTGATCCTCCCCTCTCGGATGTCTCGTATTATCTCTTTGGCTTTGGCAACGTCCACCTTCTCAACCATCGCCTCACGGATCGTCTCATCATAGATCGGCGTGTCCCCGAACTGAAACGGTAGCCTGCTTTCCCTTTCGCTTCCCATCGTCTTACCCCGTGGCAACGCTCCGAATCGCTGAGCCACGAACCTCATCTTATAAGTAAAGGGAAACTTGGCGTCCAAGTACTTGCCGAAAGCCTTCTCTGCCTCCTCGTCCGTCAGCCTGAACAGCAACGCTGAAAGCTCCTCTATTTCTCGCTGCGTCAGTTTCCGTCTCATCTCGATTAGTATGCGGTAGCCGTCGTTCCACCAGCCGACGATGATCTCCCGTCCAGAGAGCACGGTGTCGAATATGCCGCCCAACGTGCGATTCACTATTTCGCCAAAGCAAACATGAACAATCAGATACTTGTCAAAAGCTTCAACCAAAACATGCTTATCCGTAGGCAACGGTGCACCTTGTTTCAGGTGCTCTTGCACTTCCTTGACCGCCTCAACCAGAGCAGCCTTGCTTGTAGAGAGCTTCTCTGCAACCTTCTCCGCCGCAACCTCAGCGTTTCCAGTCTCTTTCAGCGCCTTCTGAATCTCCTCCCTCATGGCACCTGTCTGCTTAGCCAAATCCAGCGGCAGCGGAATCATCTCGCCGTCCCATCCTGGAATCGCCGCCAGAGGGTCTTCTGAAGGAACCACGTAGACCGTGCCCGTCTCTTCCTCTATCTGGACGATGCGCCACACTTTGCCTCTTACGATGATGTTCAGTCCGACTCTGGCGTCCAGAGCCATGAACTCGTCGCCCAGCACACCGATCTTCCTGTCTGAAATCACGTTCACCATCGGATAGCGTCTCTCGTCAGGAATCATGCTCAAATTCTCAAAATAGTATTTCCTGGTTCTCTTCGCCTTCTTCAACAGCTTTCCTTCTTCGTCAAACCTTAACTCGTCCAAGCTGTCTAAAAAGTCTACCACATCCAGAAGCTGATCCTCGGACAGGTTCCTGTACGGGTATGCTCTCTGCAGAATTGCCAGAAGCTCCTTCACGCTGACGATGTCTTTGTCTATGAGAATGCCCACGATTTGGTGGGCCAGAACGTCCAGAGCACCCTCATGAATCAACACGGGCTCAAGCCTGCTTTCGATCGCATTCTTGACAGCAGCAACAGACTCCAGCGTGTCATCAGGAAAAGCCGTCACGATCACGCCTTCAGAGAGCGCATCCCACCTGTGACCGCTGCGACCAACCCGCTGAATGAGACTGTTCACCTGTCTCGGAGAAAGATACTGAATTACAAGATCCACGCTACCGATATCAATTCCCAGCTCCAGTGTGCTAGTGCAAACAAGAGCCTTCAGCCTGCCAGCCTTGAAATCATCCTCAATCTGGACACGCTCTTCCTTGGACAAACTGCCGTGATGAACCGCAATATCGCTTCTGCCGAGTTGACTGAACTTGTGTCCAAGCATCTCCGCGTTCTGCCTACTATTCACAAAGATCAGCGTAGACTTGTGACTATCCACGAGTTCCACCATGCGCCTGATTCTAGCGGCAGCCTCTGGTGCAGTCCTCAGCTTCCCAGCCATTTCATAGTCAATATCACCAGGGCTAGGCGTTTCGACATGATACTTGTAGCCTTTGAACAGTGAAGCCTGCACGATTCTGATGGCTCTGCCCGTTCCTGCCACGAACTGCGCCACCTCATCAGGATTCCCCACGGTAGCTGATAGACCGATTCTCTGAAAATCCTTCCCAACAATCTCTCTCAAACGTTCCAAAGCCACAGAAAGCTGAACCCCTCGCTTGTCTCCTGCAAGCTCATGAACCTCATCAACAACCACGTACTGAACGCTCGCCAGATGCTGCCGCATGCGTGAACCCGGTAGAATCGCCTGCAAGGTCTCAGGCGTCGTAACGAGCACGTTCGGTGGACTGATCGCCTGCCTACGTCTAAGCTTCATCTCAGTGTCGCCATGCCGAACCTCAATCACAATCCCAAGACGTTCAGCCCAAAAAGTCAGCCGCTTCAGCATGTCACGGTTCAAAGCCCGCAAAGGTGTCACGTAAACAACCGATATTCCTCTTCGCTTCTCCTGCTGAATCAGCCCTGAGAAGATCGGAAGAAGAACGGCTTCGGTTTTCCCGCTTCCCGTCGGCGCGATCAACAGCACGTTGTCGCCATCGAGAATGGGCGGAATGGTCAGCGTTTGAGGTAGCGTCGGTTCTGTAAAACCCAGCTCGCTTAATCCTTCGCGGATTGGCTTAACTAGGAGCTCGAAAACGTTCTTGTCGGGATTCTGCTTTTTCATTACTGTGTGTCGCCGAGAACTAGGTGATGGAAAAGGCACTTATCCTTTGCTGGGGAAGGAAAACCTATTCCTGATATTGTATAGTCCTTTTCAAACGCAATGCATCTTTTCCTCTGCCGTAGAAATCCTTGATCTTTTCGAAGGTTTCGAACCCATTCTTTGATGCGAAACCGATCGTCTTTTCATTCTTGAACTGTGTATGAATGCTCAAAGCTGGGAAACCTCTTGCCTTTGCAACCTTCAAGGCTTTGCTGACTAGGAGCGTGCCTATTCCAGTTCGCTGAAAGTCCGGATGCACATCAAGCCAGTCAACCTCCAACGAACCGTCAGCGTTAGGCGTGAGAATCATGAATCCGATAGACCTCGTGTCTAGGTCAGCCACCCAAACCTGATCCTTCCGCGTAAGCTTCTCCAGTCTGGCTTTGAGTTCGGCAGGAGCCTTCTTCCCCCAACTCGAAGTCTTCTCCAAAGTGGCAGCGTAGTCAACAAAATCTCTCGTTTGGTATCTTCGTATTTTCGGCATGTGATCCCAGATTAGCTCTTGAGAGTGAAAGTCAGTTTAATGTTTTTCTCTTGCTGCCAAGGAATGCAGACCATTTCTTCGAACTTTCCTTCAACAAGAACGCCGCTAAACTCGGACTCCAGTGGTTCCTTCCTTGAGCAGAAAACGAACTCTCCGGCGTTGTTCGTCCACACCGTCAGGCCTCTGGTTCTCCCTTTGTGGATTAGATGTAGGAATGCTCCTTGCATATCCATCTGCAGTATGCTTATTGCCATTTGGCCTTCTAGCATGTTTTGAAGCGTATGAACTGCTTCGTCAATGTCATCATTGGCTTTGAGGATTTCCTCAAAGCTGTGAGGTATGACTTCTGAGTCGATAAGTCCAAACCTTTCAGATTCCAGGATATGCTCGTTGCCCAACTCCTCTTTAAGCGCTTCGTAATTCCTTATGTAGCCGTTGTGGACGGAGACCACCTTCAGACCGTCGTGACACGCTGCAACATACGGCTGAGTAACTTCCCTAAATCGGGCAGTCTCCATGAACTGCGGACTGGGCATCCGCACATGCGCCATCAGAACCCTCGCCTCGTTAACCTTGACCAGTTCAGCCAACTTTCTAACCGGTGAGACGTCTCCTGCCTTCCCTATCTTTTCCAACAAAAGGCTTCCATCAGAGTTCAGGATAGCTATCCCTGCTCCGTAGCCGCCGACAGGGTTCGGCTCACCTGCGTACTGGTGAACTTCCAACTTCTCAAGAAGCTTGATCACTTCTGCCAGCAGTACCGGTCTGTTCAACTTGAAGCCGAAGATCCCGCACATCCGCCCTATCCATCTCCAAGTCTTAGACAGCATTCTTGAGCATAAAAGCTCTCCAGACTGGCCTGCCTCAGAGCTGCCGTTTCGTCGCGTAAAGCCTTTTATAGATTCCGCAACAAGGTTAAAGCCCTGATGAACAATGCCGAAGCTTCTTGTGCAAGCCAAAGGTCTGTCTAAGCGTTATGGTAGGGTTACTGCGTTGAACGGGCTTGATCTGGAGGTTGAAGAGGATTCGGTTATGGGTTTGATCGGCCCTAACGGGGCTGGGAAGACGACGGCGATTAAGATAATTCTGGGGTTGCTTCGTCCCGATAGCGGCGAGGTCATGGTTTTCGATGAAGCTCCTTGGGACAATCCTGATATTAGAAGGCTTGTCGGCGTGGTTCATGAGAAGGCTTTTTTTCCAGCTCACCAGAAAGCGCTGGATTACCTGCGGAGGGTTTGCAGAATTTTCGGGGTTCCTGAAGACCGGGCTCTCGAGGTGCTGGAATCGGTAGGGTTGCAGGAAGCGTGGGATAGACCTATCAGGGCGTTGTCGGCTGGCATGCTGCAGAAGTTTGGAATAGCCCACGCGCTGATTCACAAGCCCAAGTTCGTTGTGGCTGATGAGATGACCGCGAATCTCGACCCTCAAGCAAGAAGTAACCTCCTAGACCTTGTGGCGAAACTTCACAAAGAGGAAAAAGTCACTTTTCTGCTTTCCTCGCATATACTTCCAGAACTTAGTAAAATATGCGATTCAGCAACCATAATTAGTTACGGAAAAGCTGTAGTTTCCGGGAACCTAGTTGAGCTCTATGAAAAGTTCGCCGCCCGCACGTTGCGGGTTTCAACTGATCAACCTGAGGTTTTGGCAGCTTCAATTCGGACACTTTCATACGTGCAGGCAGTGGATATTGATTCTCGGGGTCTCAGCGTTCGAGTGAATGAAGGAGATGAGGACAAGCTCTACGGAGACGCGCCTTCTCTAGCCAAAAAGGTCGGCGTCAAGATATTGGGGATTGAGACTGGAAGCGCGTCTCTTGACGAGTTGTATAGATTGGTTGTGACGAATGCCGGAGGCAAGACAGCATGACGGAAAAACGCAAGGGCAGAGCATTTCTGGAAATCTTTGCTTCCGCGCTTCAAGAGGATTACAGGTTTCCGATTTTGGAGCTGTTTGCGTTTCTCTACGCGTTGAGCTCGTTTGTTCTTGCCGGTTTCAACCTCATGGGTGGGGCTCCTTCAGAGGAACTTGCGGTTTACAGTCTTGTGTTTTCCTTGTCAGGCTTGCCGCTGAACATATTCTTGCTCTTGGTTTTCAAGAACATAGCCTTCGGTTTGGGGAGCGACTTGGAGAAAGGCACAGTTCAAACAATATTTTCTTATCCTTTGAAGAGGCATGCCGTTCTGACGGCGAAGCTTCTTTCAGCAATTGGCGTGTCACTGCTGATATTCTTCAGTGCTCAAATGTTTGCCTTGATGATTTTGGCCTCAGACAGGATTCTCCCCTACATGCATATTGTCGTTCTTGCCTATCTGGCGAACTTGAGCTATCCGCTGCTTCTGGCTTTCATAATCTTGTTTGTGACACTCTTGGTCAGGAAAGGCGGGTCAGCCCTAGTTCTGGGCATAGTATTGAGCTTCTTGATAAACGTCTTCTCAGGAGTTGCCCAACTCGCCGCATGGATGACCAAGTCTGCAGTGCCATTGCAGATACTGGCCGTTTTCAATCCAGCAGTAGCTCTGCAATCCCACTACAATGCTTTCTCCTCTATCGTCGGCCCAATATGGGAACCCAACCTTCCGGAGGTAATGCTCTATGTTGGTGCGGGTTATGCCTTGGTGTTCTTCGTTCTGATTCTATCGTATGATTATTTCGGTCGGAGGCTCAACCTATGAGCAGGCTCGTCACACTTCTCGGCAGAATTGGCACTGTTCTCGTGTCTATCGGACTCGCAGCGGCTATAGTGTATGAGCTTCCTTTGTTGGTGACCGCAGAAGAATCGAAAGCTCGCTTGCTCGCGGCGATAGAGATCACAATTCCCGTAGGGCTGTTGCTGGCGGTTGTTTGGTTCATGGTCTACATCAAGAAAAAGCCAAAGCCAGCCACAGTTTGATGCAAGGACGCAAACCAGAACGCAAACGATTTAGGAATCTAAGCACTTTTTCTGCATAGACCCAAAGGGATTGATGAGCGATGCCTGAAGACAGCGACTGGACGAAGAAGGAGCTTGAGGATCAGATAGGTTCCATGAGGGCCGTCACGGTTCCAGTCAATATGCAGATCAAGGGTGAGCAGCGGATTTTTGTGCTCGCTGAAATGGAGAAGATACTGAAGGAGGCAAGGTTGATTGCACTCGGTGAATGCGGCTGCAGGAAGAAACTCGCGAAGTGTGACAAGCCGTTGGACGTTTGCATTACACTGGACGAATCCGCTGAAGATGAAACAAAGAAGGGTTTATCCCGAAAAGTCGGGTTGACCGAAGCCTTGGAAGCGCTGAAGCGTTCGCACAAGGCTGGACTCGTGCACGTTGCCTACATGATAGAAGGCAAACAAAAACCGGACCTGATCTGCAGTTGCTGCTCATGTTGCTGCCACTCACTGAGCGCACTGATACGGTTCGGTATGCCCAACGCCGTAGCCACAAGCAAGTACATCGCACAAGATGACCCTGAAAAATGCATAAGCTGTGGCAAATGTGTTGAAAGATGCCAGTTCAGAGCACGACATATGGAAGACGGCAAGAAAATATTCGATAAAAACAGATGCTTCGGATGCGGACTATGCCAAACTACCTGCCCGACGAAGACAATCTCCTTGATGGCGCGAGCTTGAAGTCTTGGCTAGTTTATCATTGTGCTCACTTTCTCATGTGAAATGGTCTTCTATTGCCGCTATTCTTCAAAGCATCTTCTGATCCACTTCGTCACTGGGATGCTCGCTTCAAGTGGATACGGATAGTTGAGCTTCTCGGCTGTCTCTTCTGCTATCGTCTGAAACAGTTTCATTATCTCCAGCAATCCGTGTTTGGTGTCGTCTTCGTCGTAGTGAGCCGATGCATTGCGCAAGCCTTCCAACACGCTTGGGTCTGTCCATTTTTCCAAGAAGCGTCCACGGAACCATGTGTCGTAGTTCCAGCCTTGGCTTGCGCGAGCATGCCATGTTATCATCTGAAGCAGCAAACGCTGCATGTAACAATCCAAACAAGACTTAGCCCACCACAACTCGCCACGGCGCAGATGCTTGGCCGTGAACACGGCATGGTACAGGAAGTCGTTGACCACTTCAAGGAATTCGTGTTCTGTGGGCGGTTGCGGTTTTGGAGCTTCAGTTGAAGAGAAGAGGGCCATGAGCTTGGTGGTCGCTCCGTCCTTGTCTAGGAGCACGCGTGTTCCACGGTTGATCGTATCCAGTAGCTGTGCTTTCATGTCCGGAGGAATGCCGTGCTCCACAAGTCTCTGGACTCTTTCCGAAGGGATGATGGAAAAATCGACATCAAGCATGCCTTCGAAGAGGACGCGGCGCTCCCTTTCGTTTCCCGTTGCCGTGGGTTCGATGAACGTGAGCAAGGGTTTTCCGATGCTCTCCAGCCAATCGACCCGTGACAAGTAGCGTTCCGGGTTTGTTGTGAACACCATAACGTCTAGGTCGGCCCATTCATCTGCAGGATATTTGACACGAGCACGAGAACCCACAACCACTGCCGCTCTAATGTCAGGTTGTGTCTGGGCCCAACCTGTGAACCGACTAATCAGCCCCTCATACAGTCTTTCTACTTCTGACTTGTTCATGTTTTCGCTCAACTCTTTTGATTGTTACCAGATACAAGGTTTTGTTCTTAAACATTGAACAAGATGTTTTAGTTCCTAGGATAATACAACGCGGCTTTAGGAAAAAGCTAAAGCGGATTCGGTATCTGAGCACTAGCTGGGAGAAGACAAGACCATAAGCGTGAAATCAATGAGTGCAGTTTCAGCTCGATACGCAGTTGTCAGAGCAGTTCCCGATTCGTACAATCGTTGCATAAGAACGAACGTTGAAGAGATTGATGTTGAGCTTGCGAAAAACCAACATGCGGAATACTGCAAGACCCTGCAAAAGCTGGGGCTCAGTCTCGTCTGGGTAGAAAGTGACAATGCGCTTCCGGATAGCTGTTTTGTCGAAGACACAGCCGTGATACTGGGAGAGAAGGCGGTGATCTGCAACATGAGTGTTGAATCAAGAGTCCGTGAAGCTGTAGGGGTCGCCAAGGTTCTGGGGGAACTGAAACAGATTTGTCAAACTAGAAGCCCGGCGACAATTGATGGCGGAGACGTTCTGAAGGTCGAAGACAGAGTATTCATAGGGCTTTCAGCTCGAACTAATGCGAATGCCGTGGATCAAATCAGGGAAATCCTGAGAGACAGCAGTCTAGAAGTGATCCCAGTGAAAATCGGCAAAGTACTTCACCTGAAGTCTGCATGTACGTATCTTGGAAATGACTATGTGATACTTTCGAAAGGTTGCTTTGACGATACTGTTCTTTCGGGTCTGAACGAGATCGTGGTTCCTAAGGGAGAGGAATATGCTGCAGACTGTCTGGCCCTGAACGGAACGGTTTTGATGGCCAAGGGCTATCCAAGAACAAGAACGCTCATAGAAAGGGAAGGTTTTCCAGTCGAAGAGCTGGATATGTCCGAATTTCGAAAAGGTGACGGTGCTTTAACCTGTCTCTCGCTAATACTGTAGTCACTCACTGAAGCCTGCAGACTCAAAAAGCTAGAGCTCGTATTCTTCGCCTTCTTGCAGGAGTACTACTTTGATTTTTGAACTAGCTTCGACTTTTTTCTTGAATTCGCTGGGATCTTTTCCCCAAGTGTGCATAACCATCACAACTCTAGGTTTGATTGCAAGTGCTGCTTCGGCAGCTTCTGTGTTGTCCATGGTGTATTTGTCTCCTGTTGGAAGCAAGGCCACATCCACTCCCTTCTGTTGCTTCATTTCGGGGATGAAGTCAGTGTCTCCTGCGTGATAGATTGTCTTTCCTCCGACTGTTATCAGGTAGCCTACTCCGTATCCTTTGGGGTGCCAAGGCTTGCCGGGAGACTTGAAGCGTTTGTGGTTGTAGGCTTCAACCGCTTTGACGTTTATTCCATCGACGGTAACCTCTTCTCCGATGTCGAGGCTCTTGACGTTTCCGCCGATTCTTTTGGCGCAGTTCTTTGGAGCAATCACTACAGTATCTTCTTTGCGAACCTTCTGAATCTTGGGCGGGCTGCAATGGTCACCATGTCCATGCGTCACCAGAATAAGATCAGCCTTCTCAGAAGTTTCAACCACCTTTCCATACTTCTTCAAATCAACATAAACGATCTTGCCATCAGCTCTAATCTGAAAACTGGCATGACCCAACCACTTCAAACAAACAACCATTCTCACACCAAACTTCACTACTGGCTCTCGAACACTTATCGTTTTTGGCGAACATCGATTCCCGCGCTTTGGCAGATAGGTGCTGAAGAAACTGTTAATTTCCTCGCATAAGACTGAAATCTCGCTGAAAAAGACTGCGGGGACCATGAGAAATCTAACAACACCACATGATTTCCTTCCGCATCCCCTCTTTTCCGTTTGGCGTCCATCACTACGAGCATTCTACACCAATATTTGATGAAGAAGAAGAAAGAAAAAAAAGAATTCTTTTTTTTTGTGCGGGTTTCAAGCATTTCTGAAAACATAAATAAAGTAGTGCGATTTCCTTAAGCTTTGGACAATGAGGAAATCCATCGTCACCGCCTATTTCTCCCGCATAATCCTCCATTTTTCCTTTTTCAGAGACAGAACTTTCTTCTGTAACATAATACAGAATACCTTTGATACAATTGGAGGAGATATAGCTGCGGGGATGAGAATAAACAAAATTCTTTCTTGGGCTATGGTGTTTACTCTTCTGATGAATGTTTTTGCCCTAGCGTTTTTCGTTCGACCAGCACGAGCAACTGGAACTATCTACATCAGGGCTGACGGCTCCATAGACCCGCCAACAGCACCAATTCAACAAGATGGAAACGCCTACACCTTTGCTGATAATATTAATGACTCGATTGTGGTTGAGAGAAACAATATAGTCATAGATGGAAACGGCTACACGCTTCAGGGCTCTGGCTCTGAAAATGGAATATTCTTGTCTGGAAGAGAAAATGTGACGGTTCGGAACACACAAATCAAAGCCTTCTTCTATGGCATCGTTCTCATTTCCTCTTCCAACTATAACAGCATAATTGGAAACAACATAACAGCAAGCAGCGGTAATGGCATCATGCTCTATTCATACTGCAACTATAACAGTGTAAGTGGAAACAACATAACAAACAACGGTGGTGGCATCCTGCTCTTTGGCTCTTCCAGCAATAGCATCAGTGGAAACAACGTAACAGCAAACAACGGTTATGGCCTCTATCTATGGGAGGGTTCAAGCAATTACGTTTATCAAAATAGCTTCATAAACAACCATGGCATCTATCTCTGGGCGTGTTACGGCAATTATATATATCACAATAACTTCATAAACAACACACATCTGTTCTGCACATACCCCTTTTCGAACGTTTGGGATGATGGTTATCCTTCTGGCGGAAACTATTGGAGCGATTATGCTGGCGTAGACTTGTCTAGTGGTCCTTACCAGAATATCATGGGCAGTGATGGAATAGAAGATACACCATACATGATCGAAGCCGACAATCAAGACAGCTATCCTTTGACGAAGCCTTATCCTTGGAATGAACACGACGTGGGAATCACTCTAGTATCGCCTTCAAAAGACTCCGTTGCGCAAGGCTACAATGTGTCTATCAACGTAATGGTTTTTAACTACGGTTCTCATGCTGAGAGCTTCAATGTTACGTCACAAGCGAATGGAGCTTTGATCGGGGAAGTCAACGGCGTTGACATAGCAAGCAGAAACTTTACGATTGCCACGTTCAATTGGAGCACTTCTGGTTATGAAAAAGGTAACTATGCAATACGCGCTAATATTACGTTGATCTCAGGCGAATTGGACATTTCAGACAACACCTGCACAGTCAACGTTTTGATGACGATCTCAGGCGACATCAACGGCGACAGAAAAGTCGATCTCCAAGATGTTTTTGCAGTCGGCAAAGCTTTCGGTACTACGCAACAGGGGCCTAATCCTCCAGGCCGCGTTTACGTGCCAAACTGCGACATCAACGACGATGGAAAGATAGACCTGAAAGACTACTACACAGCGTGCAAGAACTTCGGCAAATCATGGTAACGTACTTGCAGAAAGTCTTCTTCGATTCCATTTTTCCATTCTGCAATGCAAATGAAACGCCTTCTTTTGCGGGCCACAGTCGCTAGTACCACGCGCTCAGATCTAAAACCTATGAATCACCCTTTGCATTATGGCTTCTTTGTCGATCGATCGGAGAGTATCATCGCAAAAACCTTCGCTTTCATTGAAAACTGCCAGCGAACAGCATCTAGCACTCAATTGTCACTACCTATGAAAGCCAGAAAAAGCTGCAAGCCCCCTAGTATGCAAAAGGGCTTTTGTGTTCTCGGATCTAAACAAAAAAAGAAAGGAGGAGTGGTTTTTTTGAAGATCAGTAGACTTTGCCAAAATTCCTCGCGACGATGTAGACGTCTTTCAAGTCGATTTTTCCGTCATCGTTTATGTCGCACTCGGAATCCCATCTTGGGCGTCCTAGTACTTCGCCGTAAGCCTTCGAAACCATAAAATAGTCTTTAAGATCCACTTTGCCGTCCCCGTTTATGTCTCCCAGCATCTTCACTTTGACTGTTGTTGACAAGACGTTATCCAGTGTGTCTGTTTCGCCAAGAACTTGAGCTGCTATGGCTCTGAGGTCATATACATGTGGGTTCACTCCTGTCGTGTTCCATATGAATGTCAATGTGGTGCTTCCACCCGGAGGAAGGCTTGAAACCTGCTGAACCCCAATCCTGCGTCCGGCTGTCAAGTTGTAGTAAAGTGTCACATTGAAAGTTTCACTGACTTCCCCTTCATTCGTCACTGTTACATTGATGGTCAAAGTGCGACCGACGTACATTTCTGTTGGCAGCGTTACAATATTGACGACGGCTACGTCGCGAATGAAGACATATATTATCCGCCAAGTCGAATGCTTCAGCCCATCGCTGTCAGTTATTGTCAATGCGATACTGAATAGACCGCTGGAACTATACGCATGTGTTTGGATAGAGTTAGGCGTTGACGCGTTGCTTCCGTCCCCAAAATCCCAGTAGTAGCCGACTATTGTTCCCCCATCAGGGGTTGAGGCTGAAGCGTTGAAGACCACTGTTTCTCCTGGCGATGGAAACTCAGGGGAATAGGTGAACCTTGCCACAGGATACTTCTTTATTCTAACAACGCCGTCAATGTACCTATTGTCAGCCGTGTCGATCTCGCCTGGGATAACGCTTGCTTCTGCCCATACTATGTAGCTTCTAGAAGGCACGCCTGTGGTGTTCCACAAGAATGTTAGAACGGTTCCTGATCCAGGAGGCATGTCAGCTAAGACCGCCGTACCGATTACGTAGATTCCTGGAGGAGGCGAAGGCCCACCCCAGACTAGCGCATAGTATCCGTTGTCCTTCTGCACATCCGGTATCTCATAGCCGTAGAAATCAATCAAGAAAGTATCCCCACTGTCCATCACTAGGTCACAAGAAAGCTCGGCTTCAGGCGGTGGAATGGCTCTCACTTCGAATTCGATTATGCATAGTTTTCCGCTACCGTAGAATGGCGGTTGGTCGGGTGGAAAGAGCATACCGGCGACCTTGGCGACTCCGATGTCTAACCCTTCGTGCATGTAGCCCACCTCAGGCGGCTGAGGAAATGCGGAAGTCATTCTTCCATAGAAAACATATGTGGGATCCCAAGTTGGCTCAAACCAACGGGTTACATTTATGATAGTATCGTTGTAACGCAAGCAGACCTGCCACCCGGCAAGATTTGTGGCATCTTCCACTTTCACTGTGACATTGAACCTGTAGCCAATCGATACACCAGCTGCGTCAAATATGTAGTTGTTCGGATCCAGGAAGATTCTGGTTGAATTCAAAGTATTGACGTGAATCGTCGAGTTTGGTTGCGAGGTTGCGTAGGCTGTCACTGTGTAGCTTTCAGTGAAGTTTCCTTGGTTCTCTGTTACAACGTGTACGTTTACTGTGTCTCCGACCATGACTTCGCTTGGAGAGGCTTCCACACTGGTTATTGCGACATCGTGCTTAAGTAGATGTGGCACGAATTTTATCGTCTTGATGTAGTTAAGGTCGGTCAGGTCTTCTGCTAGCATGTCGCCTGCGCCATTTGAAATGCCTACGGTTGCCGAAGCAAGGCCATCGCTATATCCATAGTTGAACTGGATTACGCCGTCAGATCTCAAGATTGCTTCGAAGTTGGCCACGGTACCAGCTCCATAATGGCGCACAATCCATTGAATCCATACACACGTCTCGTTCTGCCAAGTGTAGATGTCGTACGGTTCATACGTGACCCAGTCATCCCACGCTATCGCAACTGCAAACTTTCCTGCCAGAGCCGATAGACTGTTTGAATAGCTCGAGTCTGGTTCGTTGAAGGTTATCAGACCGTTGCTTGAGATGTAGATGGTTCCATAGAATTTGTCGTAGAATGGAAAGACAAAAGGCAGGTTGAAAGGCCAGCTTGCGTCATCTGCATGCCATCCCATGGGGTTGCCCCCACCAATCGAATTAGGTGGAAGATACTTTCTGGCATACAACGACACGTACACAGTTTTGGTGGCGTAGTTGTTTGAGGTAAAGTTCTCATCAGGAACTGGAACTACGAATGCTGTTATGTTGTAGTAGGTGCCGCCTACTGTCGGAGTCCATACATGGCTGATTGTGTAGGATACTCCTGACAGCAGTTCAGTTATGTTCTGAGACTCCACTGCGGTGCCGTTGATGAAAAGCTCTAGTTCGACACCTGTTTCATTGGATAAGCCTCGGTTCGTGACAGTTGCATTCACTTGAATTGAGTCGCAACGCGCGGCACTTGTGGGAGCTTCCAGGGTTATGCCAAGATCATGTTGGTATCTGTAACCCTTCGCCCATGTAATAGCATTGAGGATCATTGTCTGAAGCCCGGCGTTGCCCCAATGGTAATTGTCCCATATGTGCGCGACGTTTCCAGCTGCTGGTGGCTCATAGGCAGATACGTATGCTCTATTTGGCATATACACGTCTTCTACTAGCTTGGTGTAGTAAGGATACGCGCTTGTGCTTGCGAGTGCGTCGGCCCAGTATTCGGCGTCGCCAGAGGTCCCGTACACGATCTGTCCCACTTCATATCCTTCTGTAATCGGGTGGGCAACGGATATTTTGGCCTGTGAGCTTGTTCCATAATCCCAGTAGGTCGAGAGTCCGCTGTTGCCGGAAGATTCGGGAGGAAGTATGCCTGAGTAGCATAGGAAACATATCGAGCTGTCAAAGGCCACGATTCCTCCGCCGTTTGCCCAGAAGGCTGTGACGTAGGGAACAGTGGCGTCACTTGGGGCATTGTCAATCATCACGAAGACGTCGAAGAAACTCAAGATTCCGCCAGCGATTTCTTCGTTGGTGACGGCCTGCGCGTAGAATCCATTTGCGCTCAGAGCATCTACGAGCATTTGGTAGTTGTTGCTCCAGCCACCATAAAAGTATGAGGGGATGTCCATTGAATTTAGGACAGCCACCCGTGCGATGACGTAATGTACAGTGGTACTCGCTGAAGCGACGTTGTTCGCAGTAAATTCTTCATCAGGCACCGGCAGCACAAAGGCTGTAATGTTGTAGACTCCTTCGATCGTTGGGGTCCAAAGGTAATCCAATGCAAAGGAAGAGTTTGTCAGCAGTTCTGGGAGTATGACCTGGTCAACGATCGTGCCATTGATCAGCAATTGCAGCTCAACGAGAGTCTCGTTGTTCTTTCCCTGATTTCGAACCTCTGCGTTCAGCAATGCCGTGTTGCCAGGCTCAAGAATGACAGGTGCATCCAATGAAACTGCTAGATCGTGTTCTGGACTGACTCCGGCAAGGTTGAACACGTTCAGCATCAGTTGAGTATTGTCGTCTAGCCCCAGTCCATCGTTATCCATAATGTTGCTGTCTGAAACCACTGTTACCGTACGATCTTCAGTCGAGGAAAGAAACGCGTAACGTTCGCCATACTCTGAAGCCCAAGCCAAGCAGGTAGAGGGCCGAGCAACGGAGATCTCTCGCACCCAGTTGACAAATATCGCTTGCACGTTTTGAGTTATCGGGTCAGGAAGAATGTCTGTGGTGGTTCCGTAGCCTCCGTATCTTCCAGTCACTTGGACACCATAAGGAGCCATCAATGTGTTCAGCGAGGATGGATATCCGCCGTCAGGAATTATGATTAGGCCGCCGCCAGCAGCAACCCAGTCTTGGATGTCGGCGATTTCTGAAGACAGGTACTCGAGTTCTGGGTCGATAAGGACTAGGATGTCATAGCTTGCCAGTAGTGCTCTGTTTATCGTTCCACTCGTCAGATCGTCGACGATGAATGCATTTGCAGTCAATAGGTCGTACAGGTTACGGTAGTTTCCTAGAAGGGAGTCGCCGTCACCATCGTGTGCGTCGTCCCATAGAACATACTTCAGAGTGCTCACGTAAACCAGTGCAGAATCGACATTGTTCAAGGTGGATTCTTCGCCGAATACGGGAGGGGCAAATGCTGTAAGATTGTAGTGAGCTTCAACAGGACTCCAAGAATAGCTTATTGTGTAACAATCCCTCGACTTCAGTTCCGGAATTGTTGCGGAGCAGACCACGCTATTGTTGATAAGCAGACGCAATTCCACGTCGGTTTCGTTACTTAATCCTTCGTTCGTGACCGTTGCATTCAAGATTGCTGTTTCGCCGGGCTCCAAGCGTCTCGGCGACTCTAGAGACACCGCGAGCTCATGTTCTGGTCTTTGATATTGCGACCAAGTGATTGCGTTGTAAAGCAACTGCAAGTGATAGGAGTAGTATGGTGGTATCACTTCGAGCCATGAAGAAACGTAAACCAGCCCTCTGTAGCCAACGATGGCAGCTTCGTTGAAGTGCCCGAATGCGAGGTATTTGCCGCCGTTCAGCTCGGTGCTATCCCAGCGTCCATCAGCAGGAAGTGAGGTTCCGACTCTCTGAAAGACGAATGGATCTGGAACATTGCGGAAGATCGGATGTGTTCTGTTCAAAAGGTGAAGCAAGTCATTCGAGGTACCGCCCCATACGGTTGCCTCATTCAGTCCCAACAGGCGCGCCAGTTTGTTGTTGTTTGGAACTTGGTAGTAGAGCGTGCCAGCCGTGACTATTAATCCGTGCCCTTCGTGAGTGTACCGTTCTATTGCCTCAATCTCGGAATCCATGAATTGCCAGCCCGCGTATGGGTCGTAGGCACATGAAATGATCAAAACATCTGCTTCGGTGGCGGTAATATCCTCGTAGGTGATGCTTTCCTTATTCAGCGTAGTATAGTCAATGCAGACCATCATGTCGCCAAACTGGTTCCACTCCGTGTTGAGCGCCTGCCAGTTGGTAATTGCCTCGCCGATTACGTTTCCGGCCGAATGCAAGACAACAGCCTTCACTACGGGCCCGACATATACGTTCTCGGACAGGGCGTTGTTGTCGAGAAAGGTCTCTCCCGCAACAGGCTCTACGTAGGCAGTGACGTTATAGATTCCTTCAGCAATCGGACTCCATGTGAGACTGGCAGTAGCCAGACTTCCGCAGGGAATGAAACCGACAATCGCGGATGATTCAACCGTGCCATTCGCCAGGAGATCGACCACTACGTTAGCTTCATCGTTCTGCCCAAAGTTCAATATCGTCAACTCGATGGTTGCTGAGGAACCAGGCTTCACGTAAGGCGGCGCATTCCAAGCATATGCCACAAGTTCATGCGATGGCAAAGATTGCCCAACTGCCTTCCTTGCGTTCACCCTTCCGTATCCAAAGTACTCATCAAAACCAGGAATACCGAGGTCGTCAGCAGTTGATCGTAGCCAAAGTCTTACCCAGTCACCTGTCGCGTTTGGATACCGGCTCCATACGAGGGCGGCTACTCCGGAAACGTGTGGACAAGCCATTGAAGTTCCGCTCAGATAATCGTATTCCATGGAATAGCCATAGTCGTTGAGTGTGACATGGTACGTTGGCATCGTTGAGTATATTTCGACTCCAGGCGCTGCCAGTTCGATCCAGTCGCCCCAGTTTGAGAACCCTGCTTTGTTGTCATACTGGTCTGTAGCGGAAACAGCGACAACTTCATCATATGCCGCTGGATAACTCCTCATGTTTGTATTGTCGTTTCCCGTAGCAGCTACGACCAGAACGCCTGCTGTTTGGGCATATCTCACGGCTTCATGAATTGTTTCGCTTTCGCCGTATCCGCCTAAGCTCAAGCTGACTATGTTTGCCCCCTGGTCTACTGCATGTGTGATTCCGTTGGCTACCCAATCCCAGTATCCGGAGCCGCCGGAATCCAGAACTTTTTCTGCCATGATCCGAACTTGAGCCATGCCGGCTATGCCTACGTGGTTGTTTAGAACTGCAGCGACTATTCCAGCGCAATGGGTTCCATGTCCGAAATCGTCAATCGGGTCTGGGTCAGAATTGACCCAGTCAAAACCCAATGGAGCATAGTTGGAAGCCAAGTCAGGATGAGTGTAGTCAATTCCTGTGTCAACTATGGCCACAAGAACGCTCATGTTGCCTCTAGTAGAGTCCCAAGCCCAGTCCGCCTCGATTTTCCGTGGGCCCCATTGTCTACTCCAATAGGGGTCGTTTGGGACAAGTTGCACTTGAACCTTCATGTTGGGTTCTACATAGGCTGCTAGACCAACCCTGCGTACTTCCTCCACAAAGGCTGCTACAGATGCTAAAGGAAGCTCGACAACTACAGCTCTAACCTTACCTCCAATCGAGACCTCACTAGTGACCTTCGAACCAAACTTAGCTGTGGCTTTCTCCAGTTCCAGAGGGTTTGTGGACTTATCGAGTCCAACTATCAGTCGTGTCTTGTTGCCGTCTAGATAAGCAGACTGGCTCCATACGCTTGCATTGTTGAATTCCCATCTGTCTGGGTCGTAAATCGACTGTTCGTTCAGGTTCTGAGAAGTACTGCTTGATTTGGTGCTTAGCTCTTTTATGGGATTCTGCGAGGCGCTTTTCAGGTTGCTTGAAAGATCTGGGTTCGTCTTGCTCTGAAGTGTTGTAGTACTGCGTTTCAGCAGGGAATTTTCACTTGGGTTATTGTTTTCAGAGACTACTGCGGAAACTGGTTTTGACAAAAACACTGTGCTCAATGTACTCAGAAGCATCAGTGTTGCCATTAGAATACTAACGATTTTTTTCATTCTACTTTCTCCTCTTCTCATTTTTGGTTGCAGAAAAAGTTACAATTCTGCTTCCATACAAGAACACAATACTGTGTGATTGGTTCTTAAGTCTTTTGAGGTTTTCTTCCATAACAAAAACACTACTGTCCCATTCAGCAATGGGATGTCACGAGAGGTCATTGTCTGCGATTCAGGATTTCAGTGGTTCTCTAAGGTTGACTACGATACGTTACTGCACTTCCTCGTTCTTGATCGTCGCTGCAAGTTCTTAACTTGCTATCGGGAAGCTCCCGAATCCATGTTTTCTGACAGCTATCCTTCCCGTTTCCACGCGCTTACCATGACCTATCGTAGTTCTTGCAAGCCGTGAAGTAATCCTTAAGGTCTATCTTTCCGTGACCATTGATGCCTAGGTTTGGATCGTATTTGGGATCGTCTATGTTTCGACTGCAGGCCTTGGCGATCGCGAAAATATCCTCAAGATGCTCTGTTGCTTAGTCGCTTTATAAGTGAGTACGCGTAGTATAGGGCAGTAGCGTTCTAATGTTGAAGACGAGAAGAACACAGCAACGTTATACGTTACAATAAATGATGAAAGGAGTGATGGAAAATGGCGGAAAAATCGGGAATTGTTTTCATTGGAAGTAAACCACCAATGGACTATGTGCTAGCAGTCATGACAAGAATATCGGCGAGCAATGCTAAGGAAGTAGTCTTGAAGGCACGAGGACAAGCAATCGCAACAGCTGTTGACGTAGCTGAAATAACCAGAAATCGCTTCCTAAAAGACCTAAAAGTAAGCGGAATCGCTATCGGAACAGAGGAGATGCCCGCAAGAGAAGGCGAAAACAGAACACGGATGGTTTCAACACTGGAAATAACCCTTACGAAAGAATAGGAAAACCTTGCGAAACACGTGCGTGCGCGCAATAACAGTGAGGGACTATTTAGAAACGGGCAACGATGAAAAACACTGAAGCTTGCTGTTCTGGTCTACGAGTATCCCCCAAAGATCGTCGGTGGCTTGGGAACCTACTCGGCTGAAATAACTCGCCAGTTTGTTCTCATGGACAGTGACGTTACAGTTTTCACTATGAATGATGATGCTGGGAGTCTACCAACGCGGGAGATATGGCACGGTATCGAAATTCATCGACCACAACACATCAACATTTCTGACTCGTTGCCCGACGTAGTTGCAGAAGACATAAAGAAATGGGGTAGGGGGATACAGTTTTTCTCAAAAATCCTTGTGTACAATTATCTTAGCGCTGCAAAACTCGTTAATGAGTTGATAAGAAAAGAAGGCTTCAAGTTCGACCTTGTCGTTGCTCATGACTGGCTTTCAGCTATAGGAGGAATGACTGTTAAGGCAGAGGCCGGATTGCCTTTTGCGTTCCACGTTCACTCAACAGAGAAAGGAAGAACGCTTGGAAACGGCTCGGTTACTGTGAGCAACATTGAACTCCACGCCGCCAAGGCGGCTGACCTTATCGTGACAGTTTCTTATGCAATGAAAGATGAGCTTATAGGCCTAGGCTGTCCGAAAGAAAAGATCCAAGTTGCCTACAATGGGGTCGACCCGAAGAAATACGATCCAGCAACAGTGGCTCCTGAGCAGATCAAGAAAGTCAGAGCAATGTATGATATCGAAGACGATGACTACATGATTCTTTTCGTAGGCAGACTCGTAGGCGTCAAAGGCGTTGACAAGCTTATCCTGGCGTTGCCCCACATTTTACAGAAAAATCCAAAGGCGAAGCTTGTAATTGTGGGTCTAGGCGACCTGCAAGAATACCTGATGAATTTGGTCAAAGCCACGAAAATGAGCGATTTTGTGAAGTTCCGTTTCGAGTTCATCCCAGAAGAGGAACGTATCCTTCACTACGCAGCATGCGATGTCGCAGTTTTCCCAAGCTTCTATGAACCCTTCGGAATAGTGGTTCTCGAGGCAATGAGTATGGAGCGGCCAGTTGTCGTCGGTGGATCTGGCGTCAGCGGTATGCGGGAGATAGTCGTGTGTTGCGGCGAAGAACAGTGCGGTTATCACATAGATCCAAGTAGCCCATCAGACATAGCTTGGGGCATAAACAGCGTCTTGGAAAACGACGAGAACAGAAAGTGGCTGGGCAAAAACGGCAGACGCAGAGTCCTGAACGAGTTCACCTGGGACAAGATAGCTGAGAAAACACTGGGGCTTTATGAACAGATCATCAAACGCTAAGCTTGGCGCGCGGTAGTCCGACGTCTAATCCAGCGCGCTGCCTTGTCCCTTAATTATGTGTTGAAGTAGGTTGGTGAGACTGGTTTGGGTTGGGGTAAAGTTTTAGCGCGCGCGCTCAATGTCGCAAAAAGACGACTTGCATCAAGTTTGTGCAATCCGCGACTATTGCAGATTCACTTTCATACTCTTAGGCACTGGAAACTCGCAGCATATGCCCATTCTGTCAAAGACCCGTTCTTAGTTCAAATGTTCGCTAGACACAAGGACATGAAAAGCACACTAAGGTACATACATTATGCTGAGGTAGTGTACCAGAGAAGCGGTAAAGACGAGTGGACTGTAAGGGCTACTAAGACGGTAGAAGAGGCTACAGAACTTGTCAGCGTAGGTTTCGAGTACGTTACTGAAGTTGAAGGCTTTAAGCTGTTTAAAAAACATAAATAAGTTGGTCGATGCGCTATAATCTTGGACGATGAGGAAATCGAGGTACGAGTACGCATTTACGCGGATGACATCTTTTTCCGCTCCTGAGTCCAAAACAAACGGCAAGAGCGCCTATCGTATTCATTGGTTCTAGTAGTCAAATCGAGCTATCAAGTCGGCATTCAGTAAGCATCGGAATCTGGGATACGGCTGGGATTCATGCAGGAAGAACGTAGGGTGCTTGAACAGAAACCTTCTTCTTGCTCAGGACAACCGCAGAAGTGGTGGGAGTGGAGTGTCCATTGACTCTTTTTTTTGCTCATTAGGATGCTAAGAAATCCGCATTTACTTCGGGTTCAAAGAAAGGAGAGAGGGTGTGAGTTTTATCTTTCCTGCGGGCCAGTGATGTATGCCCAAACGCTCACTAGAACCAGTGTTAGGCAGGCTCCTGCGAAGCCTGAGAGAAGGTATCTGGCGTTGAAGAATGCTGGCAAAAGCGTGGCAAGGAATGGAATCACGTACGTTGATGTTAGATCTGCGATGACTCCTGCAGCGAAGCCTAAGAGCGCTACTAGCCCGAAAATCTTGTACCGTTCACCCATCCAATTCACCTTTAGCCTAGCAATCGCCGTCAGCCTCTATTTAGATTAACTTACACATACATGTCTATAACTACCCGACGCAGCTGTCACTGTTTTAACAAACAGACCAATGTCAGGAAGGGTTCAGGCCTGCGTGTATATCTTTACATATATACGTGCATGTTGTAGCCATATTAACAACGTATAAGATTGTTCTGCGCAACTTTTGTGTTTCGGAGGTAATCAATTTGTCAGAAAGATTTGCAAAACGATGGGAAACTAAGAGAGATGAAGCACCATTCACAAACCGCATCAAGGAGGCAGTCAAGCCACCAGGTCCATTGAAGCCACGACTAGATTTTGCAGTCAGACGCATCGAACTTCAAGTTCAGAAGCTAGATCAGGCCACTGAAAGATTCAGCCAAAGAGACAAAACCATATTCGCACGCATAGTAGATGCCTACACCAAGCACGACACCGCACGCGCAAACGTCTTTGCCAGCGAACTCGCGGAAATCCGCAAGATGGAGAGACTTATCATTAATGCTAGGCTCGCACTTGAGCAGATCGTGTTGAGATTACGCACTGTTTCAGAACTCGGAGATGTGGTCTCCACTTTGGGGCCAGCAGTGGGCGTCTTGAGATCCGTCAGAGCAGGGCTAGTCAGCGTCTTCCCAGAAGCAGAAAACGAACTCGGCGAAATCGGCAACATGCTCAGCGGAATAATGATCGAAGCCGGACAAGGCTCAGGAATGACCCTCAACTTCGACACCGTAAACGAAGACGCAACCAAGATTCTCACAGAAGCAGCAACCGTCGCAGAACAGAGAGTTAAAGACAAGTTCCCAGAACTCCCACCAGGCATGCCAGGAATCCCAGCCGCTTCCCTAGGCGAAAAGGCACCATCAGAGACTTCCTAAGACCCGGGGTGAAAAAATGGACCAAACCCCGAACCTTTTTCTTTCCGTAGGAAAACAGGTCAAAGATGAATATGGTCACCCAATAGGCAAGATAGCTTCTTTTGCACTAACCCCCGCAGGAAAGTTTGACTCAGTCTTCATCGAGCAAGGCGACGGAAAATTCCAGAAACACCCCGTTGATAACCTGACTTTTGACGAAACCGAAGTGCTGTTCGTCTCCCAGATTAAGGCAAGAGCAACCATTCTCTGTGACCAGATCCCACTCATATGGCGCAAAGACCAAGCCCTCAAAGATCTCGTCAGCAAAAAGAAGATCTCACTGGAGCTCTACGAAGAACTGCACACAAGCTTCGATGGTGTATTACACCAGCTGAAAGCCGAGGCGCAGGCACTCATGGAGGACGCAGCAGAAGAAGCGGCAAGATGTGCTGAAGAGACCAGACAACTCAACTACGCACTCGTGAACCTCGAACTCGAACATGAAATCGGGAAGGTCGAGAACTCGAACTACGACTCAGCCTTTAAGATAATCCAGGAAAACCTCAAACGCATAAATCTCGAAAGGAACGACATGGAAATCACTAAAGGCAGGCTTTCAAACATTCTTCTGGGCGACGCAAGCAAAGCATCTCCGTTCGACAAAGCGAAAACAACGGAACCATCTTCGAAGGCTTTCGCATCAACTTCAAGTGCTCATGAGCTTCCAGAACCCCCTGTAGTAGTCTACGTGAAGGAAATCGGAAAGACAGGCATATAGACTAGGGCTTACGTGGGAGTGGCGGGCGGAGGGAGAAGACTTGAAAAATCTTTTGCATCCTGACCCTCCACCGTTCCGTGAAACAGTCACTAGATCAATTCATACCCTGAAAGTCCAGCACAACAAACTTGAACAAGCAAGCTACCGCCTCAAAGAAAGAGACACAGTCCTCTTCCAAACCTGCATAACAGCGTTGAAAAACAAGAACAAGGAAAGAGCCGCAATCTGCGCAAATGAAGTCGCCGAAGTCCGCAAACTACTGCAGTTCTTCTACAACATGGAACTAGCTATCGAACGCGTGATCTTGAGGCTTGAAACGATAAAGGAACTGGGCGACGTAGTAGCCGACCTCAAACCCGCACTGAGGCTTCTGCAAGGTGTTTCTCAACAACTGTTCGAATTGCTTCCTGATGTTTCTTCAGAATTGAGCAGGGTCAACGAAACAATAAGCGAAACACTGTACTCTACGAAGATGACAGCAGACGAATCGTTGATACCTGTAGGCAAGAAGACAATTGGCGGTGACGAAATCCTGCAAGAAGTATCAACGTTCCTTCAGCGCAAAGTCTCAGAGGAACTTCCCGAACCGCCTGCCACTCTCAACACACCCGAAACCGAACAAGCCAGGATAAAAGAAATGGTTGCTTTAGCAGCCAGCTGTTCGCAGTCATTGGGCCGCGAAACAGCTGACGAGCCAGATGGGAATTTTTCCCAAACCCTCTTTTCTTATAAGAAAGCCGAGATTCAGGAGATCTCCCTGAAAATCGAGAAACCCGCACTGGAAGATGCACTTTTCGATTATGTTCGAAAGTGTAAAGGAGAAATCGACCTAGAACGTTGTTCGGTCGACTTAGAATCCTCAAACGAGGAAATCAAGAAAGCCCTCCACAATCTGGGGACTAAAGGCAAGATAAAGATAGAAGTAAAGTCAGAAACATGAGAGAGGAAAAAACTGTATGAGTGCTTCCCAAGAACTCGAAAAAGATGCAACCAACTTCGCTCTAGAGGCCGTAAGACTCGACAAGCAAGGATCAACAGGCATGGCTATAACCACGTACCAGAAAGCCATAGGAAGCCTCCTCAAACTCGTTAAACTCTACCCCGAATATAGCTTGAACCAGGTCTACATCCAAAGAGCAATCGCGTATCAGGAAAGAATCAAAGCCCTGCAGGGTGCCGTCATGATCAACGAAACCCGCGCCGAAATTCGAGAAAACGGCGAAACAAAGGCCACCGAAGGCGCGAAATCAAGCTACGAGGAACTCATACTCGCTGAGAAACCTAATGTGAAATGGGAGGAAGTTGTCGGTCTCGACACCGCCAAGAAAGCCGTCAAAGAAGCTATAGTCTATCCGGTTCAAAGACCCGATCTGTTCCCGCTAGGATGGCCAAGAGGAATCCTCCTGTTCGGACCGCCTGGTTGCGGAAAAACATTGCTAGCCGCAGGGGTAGCCACTGAAATCGACGCGACCTTCGTTTCAATAGACGCTGCCTCAATAATGTCCAAATGGTTGGGCGAAGCTGAACAGAACGTCGCCAAGCTCTTCAACTCGGCCCGTAAATCGGCTACAGACGGAAGGCCTGCAATCGTGTTCATAGATGAGCTCGATTCGATGATGGGAAAGCACAGTAGCGAAGTGGGCGGCGAAATCCGAGTACGCAATCAGTTCCTGAAGGAAATGGATGGCATCGTTGATAAGGGCAAGAAACTGCATGTTTATGTTATTGGTGCCACGAACAAACCGTGGGACTTGGACTGGGCTTTCATAAGAAGATTCCAGAAAAGGATACTTGTTCCATTACCTGATCATCACACTCGTCTGATGATGTTCAAGCTCTACACGGGTCATCTTGGACTCGCTGGGGACGTTGACTTGCACGAGCTGGCCAGACTGTCTGAAGGGTTCTCTGGCAGCGACATAAGGGACGTGGCTCAGTCAGCGCAGCTGAAGCTGATAGGCGAATTCTTCGAGTCTGGACAAGCAAATGACACGAAGGCTAATCCAAGATCGCTTACGATGGATGATTTCAGGCAGATACTTGAAGAGAGAAAGCCAAGCGTTTCGCTTGACATGCTTTCGCTCTATAACAGGTGGTTTGAAGCTTTCAAGGCTCTGTAGAACATGGGGTGAAAAACTAGAGTTTGGTGGAAAGGTTTGGAGAATTCACATTCTTTTTGAAATTCTCCTTTCTCCCCCTCAAAAAGATCTCCAAACCCCACAAACAACCCCACGCTACTGAGAACCTACCACCTTAACTTTCTCCACGCGCAATGCAGGAACCACAGAGTTGAAAAACTGCTTCGCTTGGTTTCCAACAGCGTCAACTTGCTTGAGCCAGTCAAAAGCCACGCCTGAAACCATTCCTTCCTTTATCGGATGTTTCAGCTCGCCGTTTTCGATGTAATGAGCGCGACCGAGCTGGGCACTGATCAAACCTGAACCCGCCTGAACAAACCCCGCCATGCTTCCAACAAGAGCGCCTCTGTCGACCTCCGAAACTAGCTCCTCAGTGCTCTTTCGGCCAGGCTGAATCACCAAATTCGACGGATAGACTTCTGGCTTCGCCTTGTAACCGCTGCCGATGATTGACTTGACCATGTCAAGCCCACCGCTGAAGCGGGAGGCATTTCCCGTGTTTTTCATCTTCAGTCTGTTTGCTGTTGTCGCGGAGTGCAGGTAACTCCTCAGTTTCCCTTTTGAGACTAAAGGTGTTTGCTGTGATGGGCATCCCTCATCATCAAAGTATCGTGATGCAAAGCCGCCCTTCAGAGTAGCATCGTCCAGCAAGGTGAAACACTCAGAAGCCACAGCCTCGCCAGTCTTCCCAATCCACGCAGACCCGCCCGCAACGACATTCTCACCATTCAGGGCACCAATCAGGGCATCGCAGAACTGGTAAGAAACTGCTTCAGGCTCAAAAACCACCGTCCCTTCGAAACTTCCAACAGGCTTGGGACTAAACAATCCAACAATCGTACGTCCCACCGATTTCCCGACCTTTTCAGGGTTCAGATTGAAGTCCCGTCTTAACTCGCCATCAAAACAGCTTGGGGTAACCTTCCCGTTCTGGCTACCACTTCCATAAACATAGGCAGCAACCAATGTTTCTTCCGCTTCCAAATCTACACCGAGCGAGTTCAACACGCCCTTCTTCAAGTGCGAAACGGAAACCGCCCCACCTTTGGCAGTCACTCTCTTGTCAACTCCTTCCGCAGCCTGAATCAGGCGACGAGCGATGTCCACTGAATCTTCTACGTTCAAGTCAACGACGACTTTGTCAAATAGCCCTTCAACCTGAGGAGCTTTGTGCTTGGCTGGCAACGCGAAACCAGAAACCGGAGTGCTCAACTTGGCTATTGCAAACGCTTTCTCAGCAGCTTCAAGAATCGCCTTCTCGCTTCCTACGACGTTGGTGCAAGCAAATCCGACCCGGTTGTCGGAAGTTGCCACGCGAAAACTCACACCCATATCCTCCATAGAGTTCTCAGTGAAAATCTCAGAATTCCTAATGCTGGTCTCAGTTTTTCGAGAAGCCAAAAAGTAAGCCTCAACCTGTTTCGCGCCCAGTCTTTCAAGATTCCTAAGCGGTTTGCGAGCGGCGTTGCTCAGAAGATCCCAACTGTCTTCGTAACTCATCATTGCTTCCCTCCAAGCCCACCAACCATGATTTCGCAACGAACCGCTGGAACAACACGACCCTGAATCGCAAACTGTCCCTTTCCACAAGCTCCAGGTCGAAGAACCGCCTCCTTTGACACGGCGTCTATGGTTTTGAAGACGCTTATTGCATTGCCCGAAAGGTTGGCACCACGTGTCATCTGCGCCAGCTTGCCTTTCTTTATCCAGAACGCGTTCTGAAAACCGAATGTGAAGTCTGCACTGGCATCTGCCTGCCCGCCGAAAGTTCCCTCGATGAACAAGCCTTCCTTGATGTTCTCGATCATTTCCTCAGCCGTGAAATCGCCCGGCTCTATGCCTATGTTAGTCTGTCTTATCAGCGGCTCCACACTGTAATCCCAAGCGTGCGCATTGCCCGTCGGCGAGGCCCCCATGCTCGCTGCGCTCGTTCGGTCATGCATAAAAGACTTCAACACGCCGTTCTTGACGAGTGTCGTATGGTCGCTCTTCACCCCCTCATCATCATAAGGCAGGTAACCCAAACCTCGACCTACTGAACCATCATCATAAATCGTCACGAGCTTCGACATAACCGGCTTTCCAATATAATTGCCGAAACCTCCTCCAGCCATTGCCAAATCAGCCTCCAAAGGATGACCGATCGCTTCATGCAGCAAAGTAGCACAGATCGTAGGATGCAAGATCACGCGGAAACTGCCTGAAGGTGGAGCTTCAGCGTCAAGAAGCTTGACTGCTCTTTCAGCAACCTTCCTTCCCAAATCAGCGGGTGGCATCGCGTCAAACAGCTCCAAGCCACCCGTGTGCCCAAGATTCTCGCCTGCCGGACAATACACACCACCTTCCTTGGCGACCGCGTCAAAGAATAGGAGCAAGCGAGTGGATTCTTGGAAGATTCGTGTGCCTTCTGAACTGGCGAACCACTTCTTGTCCTGAATGCTCAAGAAAGAAGCCTTTGCATTCGCGACCTTTGAGCCGACTTCTGATGCACCGCGATAAGCCTCAAGAGGAATGTCCTTGATCTCTTCCAAGCTGGCGTTTTCAAAGGGTTTCTTTGCCGGCGCCGACACCTTCACGCCCTTCGTTTTGGCCGGTTCAAGCGTTATCTTCCGACGTTTGGACCTCGTTGAGGCTGAAGCAATCCTCATAGCGGTCTTGAGAATTTCCTCAACGTTTTCGGCTTTCATCCGGTTCGTGGATCCAAAACCCCATGACTTGCCTTCAACTAAGACCCTGGCTGAGATACCATTCAATGCTATTTCGGAGAAGTTCTCCACCGTGCCATTCTGAACAGTGCACAACGTGATTGCGCGTTTCTGTCCGCGGACTTGGACCAGATTCGCCTTGGACACGACCTTGGATTCCAAACCTTTCTTGATTACGTCAAACAACGCGTATCCTCTTCAAGAGGCTTTTGAGCCGTGGAAAATTAAGCGTTACGGTACTTCTTACGCTGGGCTTGTTCTTTCCTTTTTTGTCGTGTTTTCTACGAGGTCTGCAAGCTTCTCTGGGTCTTTGAGGGCGTCAACGTATGGGAGGTTTAGCTTTAGGTTTCTGGTTGAGTACGGGCCTGTGAAAGACAGTATTGGGTCGTATGTTTTTTGAGCCTCTAGAGCTTCTTCAGCTGATTTCACGACTACAATTTTAGGTATTGTCTTTTCCTTGCTGACTAGTTTCTTGAATCCTTCCAGAAAAACTAGGTCGTGGCCTTTGCATCGTTCCAAAAGCTGTTCAAGCGAGAGGTTTTTGCTGCCTTTTTCTATAGTAGCTATCTCGTTTGCGGCTATGCTTATGATTTTGCTGGCTCCGGCTTGAGCATACCGCCAAGTATCCTTTCCCTTCGTATCGATAGTGAAGTCCTGTTCGGAAATGTGTTTCACGGCTGCGATGCTGTATCCCCTCTTCGCCAGTTCTCTGATCAAAGCTTCTAGGGTTGTGGTTTTTCCGGAGCGTTTACTTCCTACAACTGCGACGGCTGCCGTTTTCATGGGCGTGCCTCTGTTAGCTCATCTCTTCCTTGAAAGCCTTCTCCAAGATCTTCTTGTCCACGTGAAGGCTTCCCGAAAGGTTCTTTACCCATCTAACGTAGGCTCTGAAAAGGCTCTGCAGTATCTCAGCCTTCTCGCCATCGGACAGATCCTTCTCTTTCGCAAGCAGCAGAGCAAACCATCTTCCGGCTTCAGAAAGCTCATACGCCTTAACCCAGACTGTCCGCCCGTTCTGCTCAATCTTCTCCATGTCTTCTTTAAGAACTCCAAGCTTGGTCAACGATTTCAGATTCCCGATTACTGTCTTATTCGAATAATCCAGTTTCTTGACGAGGTCTTTCTGATACATCTTAACTGCGATGCCTTGGCGGAGTGAAAATTGCAGGATGTCTACGGCTGCTTTTGAACCGAAGATGGCGCCTAGTATTCTGATCTTCTGTTCCGATGGAAGAAACACTACATACGGGTGTAAATTCTCGACCATGTTTGATCCGACTTCAAAATGCTCTATCTGGAATGTGTTTTAAACGTTGTCCTCATTAGCATCATGTTTTTTAGCGTTCACTGCTGACTCTAGTTAGGTGTATCGAGACGACTGTTAGAAAATGGGTTCCAGTGGACGGCGACACCTTCATCACTGATGAGGGTTTTATGTTCAGTGTTTTCGGATACGAGCATCCTCCAGGCCGAGTTTTCGCGTTTCTGAAGTACATTCCTGCAAGATTTAAGACGCTGTTTCATATTGAATTCTTGGAAAGAAAATGGAAACACGGAAAAGTGGAGCTCTTCAGAGCTGAAAAACTCTATACAGCGCAGAACTACCAAACGTTTCTTAAAACCTTCAGAAGAGATTTTCCGTCATACGTGTATTTTTGCCCTTTCCGCGGAAAGGAGATAATCAGTGCTCCGCTGAGTAATGTAAAAAAGGTTTACGTTCCTAGGAAATGTCTGCAAGTCTTGAATCGGCTTAAACGCAAGGACGGATTGCAGAAGATGACACTGGACTTCGTTGATCTGGTTTCGGGCGAATCTGGGATACCTTTCTGCGATTTCGGGGTTCATGGTTCCGTGGCCTTGGGCATGCATTCAGACAAGTCAGACATCGACATCGTCGTATACGGTTCCGAGAATTTTCGCAAGCTAGAAGCAACTATAGAGAAGCTTGTGAAGGCTGGAACACTGAGTTATGTTTTTGGCAATCGCTTGGACAAGGCGAGACACTTCAAAGGGCGCTACGGAAGCAGGATTTTCATGTACAATGCTATTCGCAAACCGGAGGAGATCAACACTGGATACGGGGCCTTCAAATATACGGCGATTGCCTCCGTCAGGTTTGAATGCACAGTTAAGGACGACTGCGAAGCCATGTTCCGCCCGGCAACCTACGAGATTGAAAACTACGAATCAGTTGACTCTGCTTCGGAGCTGTCGAAAGAGAAGATGCCGAGGTCTGTTGTTTCCATGATTGGCTGTTACAGGAATATTGCCAGACGAGGCGACAGGATCAGAGTTTCCGGAGTGCTCGAACGAGTTGAGAACCTTGATACAGGCGCAATCCACTACCAGACTGTTGTGGGTACTGGCATGAGCGAGGATGAGCACGTTTGGCCGCTTTGAAGCTCAGAGACCGAGATGCAATAATTACAAGTGAAGGCTTGATCTTCCGCGTTTTCGGCTACACACACCCGAGAGATGCGTACATTTGTGACATTGAATATGCTCCAGCCACCATTTTCAAGTCAGACGATCCAAGAGCATTCAGAAGTGCAGGAAAGAGCGTTTTCTACAAGTTCTACAGAGATGAAGGCTGGGAGTTCCTCAAAGCCAAGTATCCGCAATACTTGCTCTTTCACGAAATGCTGCAAAGCGAAGTCATAGGGGTAACGCAGGACAAGGTCGCTATGCTTCGAAAGCCAGACGGTGAGCTCCAGAAGGCGGTCATCTCGAAGCCGAGGGACGAGCTTGTCGCGACTATGCAGGATTGTTTGAAGCTTGTTACAGAGCGTTCTGGTCTATCGTCAAGCGATTTCGGCGTGTTTGGTTCGATGCTTCACGGTTTTCACCATCCCGAATTCTCAGACATTGACTTAGTCATCTATGGCAGAAAACGATTTGCCAAGCTATGCGAGATCCTACAGGAATTGTATGCGACTGATTCCTCGTTTAGCAACGAATTTGAAACTGACCAAGCGATCCGTGGTAAGTGCTGGCTGTTCCAGAATCTCAGCCCCAAAGAATACCTGTGGCATCAACGAAGGAAAATGATCTACGCGTTGTTCACTTACGAGAAAGCGAGCAGAGTAGTCAAGACGGAGTTCGAGCCGGTAAAGGACTGGAAGGAAATCAGCAACGAATACGACTTCAGCAAAAGGATTCTGAGGAAGGGCTGGGTCAGCATGACGGCACGTATAACTGGAGACGATGATGCGCCGTTTATTCCCTCAGTTTATGGCATCGAACCGCTAGAGGTCTCTGAAGGGGCAAGAGAAGCGCTTCAGGCAAAGCGAATCGTCTCTTACCTGGAGGAGTTTAGGATTCAGGCCTTCAAGGATGAAGTCGTTCGTGTCGAGGGAAACCTAGAGGAAGTAGTCACTTCGGACGGCAGTTTCTTCCAGATAGCTCTGACCTACTGCCCGAGGTACTACGAGCAAGTTCTTAAGAGCATAAGCTGCTCTAACGTTTTCTAGGCGAGAATGCCTGCTGACATCCCACTGCATATGATGTGCTGCCTTAAAGTCCATCTTTGGAATCTACAATCCACTGACAGAAGAACAACAGTCGTGAATACTTTGTTGTTGTTCTTCCTACTGATTTTGCCTCCTTCAGGATTTCCGGCTGCAACTCAGAAGTATTGACCGCAAGGAGCATTACGTCTACTGCTAGGGAGAAACATGATCCATCTGAGGTAGGAGAATGTCATCAACGTCGAAGACCTGTAGCAAAAAGCCACGGATATTTCCTCACACCATCAGAAGACAAATGCCATTTCGCAAACGCAAGTGACGAAGGGAATTGGGTTTGTTGTGGTGGAGCCGCCTTCGCACCGACAAGTGGGAATATCTCCCGAAGTCCTTACAAATAGTTAGCTTTTCGACTGCTTTGATATACCGGTAAGATGAATGGGCAACCCTGTACATAAAGGTTATCCTGCCGGGTGATGTCTCCGCGCGCGCTGAACTTCCAGACTAATGTGTTATGTTGGTAGAGGAATCGTTAGAGTTTCTATGTGGTAGCTTGGGTTGTACATGAAATTGCCTTTGTAGACGACTGCTATCAGGAAAAAACCGACAATAGTCAGTTTCCCAGTTGCTTTAAACCCGCCTGTGGAGTTTGTCTGCAATGCTCCTGTGTACACCCAAGTGATGCCGTCGTCGATGCTGTAGTAAACTCTCACTGGTGCACTACCTATTGGGTTGTCATATTTGTCTGCGAGATTTCCAGCTAGCATGATCGTTTGTCCTGCTTTTGCAGGGTTCGGCGATAGGCTGAACGATGTTTTTGTGTCCGCGCACGGTTGACGAACAAGATTCGTGTTAATGAACTGCAACGGGAACATGTCTTCGACATACCATCGCTTGTCTATGCTCATTGCACCCTGCCAAAGATTCCACGGAATGACCTGTTTTTCAGATAGGTCGAGCATTCGCTGGCAAACAAGGTTATGAAGGTTAGTGGGGTCCCACACGTCGTTTCCTCCGCCGCCGAGACCGAATTCGCCAAGCCAAATTGGAATCTTGTAATCGCTCCGCCATTTGACAAGCGTTTCAATTGTGTAATAAGCCGTTTTTTCGGCTCCCCATAAAGGTAGTAATGGAGAGTTAGTCCACCAGCGATGGGCGGTATAGACAATGTTTGGCAACATCAAATCAGCTATTTCGTTGAACGGAGGAATGTAGTATTCAGGAGTTTCCCAAATGCAGATGTGGCCTGGGTCAATCTGCCTAATCGCTAAAGTCAAGGCGTTATAGCCCTCTGCATTCTGTCTAGATGTTCTCCTATACGTAGTTCCCCAAGCCTGTGCAGGCTCGTTGTAAATCTCATAAGCGACGACATCAGAGTTTCCTTTGAAATGAGCTGCCATTTCTTGCCACGATTGAACCAACAACGGGTTTATCGTGTCTGAACTGACGCCGTTGCTACCGTACATTTGAGCTTTGCTTCCATGATAATCAAGAATTGATTTTACTCCGTGAGAAGCCAGCCAAGAGACCACCCAATCCATTTTGGCATAATCCAAGTCGTCGGCAGTTGCATCTGTCAGAGTGTCCCATGGAAACTTGAAGGCGAGGCGCATCGTGTTCAAGCCCATTTTCTGTATTGAAGGCAAATGGTTAATCCAGGCTTGCTGGTACTGGTCTCCTGCATGGAAAAGATAGCTTCCTCCCGCACCTCGCCACATAACTTCGGTTTCGCCGTCGATTATTCTGTCATTAACGGCACGTTGTAGAAACGCGTACGCGCTGGGCGGCTCTGTCTTGACTAGTTGAATATTAAGCGCCAACGTCAACGTGCTCATTAAGAAAAGCGTCAACATCAACAAGGAAAACGTTTTCTTCAATTCTCCATTCCCCAAAACGAACCATTGCGCAACCGAACAGATAACGGTTATGAAAGAAACTTCTAGAGATAAGCTACCATGAAGACAGCGCGCATGCTTGTTCCTAAATTGGTCTAAAATGGTTTTTATTCGCCTTTTGTGATTTGGGGACAGTTTCGGACTTCGCATTGTTCCTGAATTCCTTGCCGCAACCAGCCTTCTCGAACCAGCGAAAGTTTGCAGAACGGAATTAAAACCATTTTTAACCATTTTCGGAACACGCATGCGCGCTTTTCAACGTTGCAGACTTGAGAGGCAGAGTGATTCTTTCTTTAGGCTTGGATTTGGCTTGGAGAGTAAGCGATTTTGCTCCTCTCAGAAAGTCGGATATTCCAGACTTGAACCAATCGACACCAATACCGCTAGAGAAGATAACACAGAAGGAATCAGTGATTAGCTCAACCTTCATTTCAAGGGAATCAGTGGAACTATTGAAGGCTTACGTTCCAACATTGCCGAAAGAGAACAGCTATCTTCTTCCAAGCGACTTGCTGTGGGGCACGTTTTCCGTGTACATGGACGGCGTTCTGATGACCGATGGTGTTGAATACACGAAGTCTGAGAACGGCACTCACTGGACGTTCCGCATGAATTACACGCACAGTACCCACACGATCCTGATCGGAGGCACAGAGGCGATACCCGAACTCTCGGTGACAACAGCCACGCTAATGTTCATGGTGGTAGCCTCGTTCGCAGTCATTGTTTCGGCAAGGATTAGGAAGCGCTCCGCCCAGGAGTGAGCTTAGCGGCTCCCTTAAGAACGAGGACTAGACAAGGAAAAAATGAGGAGCAAAATAGGGCAAACCTTGGCAAACCAAGCCATGTCGCATCAAAGTTAGACGGTTTTTCTCCCTAAGAGGCACTATACTAAGGGTGACTTCCAACACCACCATGGGCCAAGGCATCTTATTAGCATTTGTGAGAGATGTCTCCCGAAAAGGGGCTTCTAAGGTCTGTTTTCCTCACTTTCTAATGATGTTTCGTGGCTAACAAGGATCTACATGGTAGGCAATTTGAGGCTAGTCAACCATTGGCAGTCACTAGTCGTTTGCATAAATGCTTGAGTGCTGCACCGCTTCGTCGTGCGCTATCAGGCCATCTGCTTCAGTGTCTTAATGTGGACTATGGCCAGTTTCAGAACTGCGCACTGTAAGACCCGAGCAAGAACCGCTACAGTGGCGTCTAGTTGTGATGTTTAGGGGCTCATTTCAGGCTACTTCTACGGCTTCTTCTCTTCCTTGATCGGCTATCCTTCTGAAGATCTCTTCGAGTTCGTGCTTGGATTGGCTATCGCTTCTGGTGAACAGTGCCAAGAATTCCTCGGCAGAGCGGTTGGAGCCGTAACGTTTGGATAGGAGCGTGCCGACCAAACTCAGAACCGTGTCTGCGCCATCTCCTGAAATCTCTCTTAAGCCGTTGTAGAAGGCTTGGGGATCGTCTATTAGAACATCGTATGGGTCTTTGCCGAATTTCTGTTTCAAGTGAAAAGATATTATTATCGCTTGAAATGTCGAACCCATACTCTCGGTTGTTGCCTCAACGAATATCCTCTGCACGGTCCCAGAAAGAGAACCATGGCAGCGCTTGTGTTTTGGCTTCATTTTCAGTTTCGCATCGCCCATGTTGTCTTCGACCAGCTTTTGCTCCGTTTTCTTGGCTAATGTCTTCTCTTTGCTCACCAAGACCAGCCAAGTCAGGTTTGAACATTCATTCCGCTTCCAGTGATTTCGAAGGGTACTGCTTTCTTGCCGTGTGCAGAGCCTCGAGTCTTCAGTATTACTATTTCCCTTCCCATTGTATCTTTGACTTCGAAATAGCGCAGAATGATGATGTTGTCTGCCAGAGTTGAAATTTCAGTTGCCTTGTTTGCTTCGAAGGTTCCGTGGGTTGATGTCAGGAATACTGTTAGCTCTCTCTGCTTGCAGATGAGCTGAAGATAGCGCAAAAAGAAGATGAAGTCTTGCTTTGATAACAGACGCTGCATTGCTGTGATAGAATCCAAGGCAATGGCGGCGGGTGTGTGGAGATCCAGCATTTCCCTGAGAAGCGTGTAGTAGTGAAGAGGGGTAAGCGTCTCAGGCACGTAATAGTCAATGATGAACTTGTCACTCAGCTTCTGCTGGTCCAAGCCTATGCTTGCCATAGTCCTCTTGATCTGACCAACCGGCTCTTCGTATGAGATGTATAAGGCTTTCTCCCCTTTCAGGGCATTGGCGGCCAAGAAGTGCAGACACAATGTCGTTTTGCCAATGCCGGTTGCACCCTCAATCAAAGTTACTGACCCTTTAAAGACACCGCCATGCATCATTTTGTCCAATCCCTCCACGCCAGTGGAGAGTTTCTTCTCCGAAGCAGTTCGTATTGTTGCTCTCTTCGGCAGAACGATTAATCCCACTCCGCCGTATTTTTTGTCGATTATATACTCGAAGGTAGCGCGGTCTAAAGGAGTTCCTCTCATCTTGGCGATCGTGAGTTCTCTCTTTTCTGATCCTGCTTTTCCCAAGTGGGTCAGAAAAATAATGCCGTCTGCGACGAATTCTTCCACGCCCAATCCCGTTTTGCCTTCGCCGTAGGGGATTTCACCTATTGCCATCGTTGTAACACCAAGGCTTTTTGTCACCTTGCCTAAGACAGTGTGAAGGAACATGCGCACCTCGGCAGCATTCATACTTTGAAAAAGGGCGCTCATTGGGTCGATTACGAGTCTCTTCGCCTTCAACTCACTGGTTGTTTTCACGATCTTTTCCGTAATGATTTTCAGAGCATCCTCGCCGTGCATCGTCACCATGTCCATGAACTTGAAGAGTCCTTTTCTCTCCAAACTCCTCATGTCCATCCCAAGCGAAAGCATGTTCCTGTAGTAGTCGTCCCTGTTCTCGGCAAACGAAACATAGACTCCCTTCTCACCGTTCTTCACAGCGCCGTTATAAAGAAACTGCGTCGAAAAAACAGTCTTGCCACTTCCTGCGTTCCCCGTCAACAGGATAAGGCTACGAGCTGGGAAGCCTCCTCCCAGAACCTCGTCAAGTTCAACGATTCCCACAGGAGACTTCTTCGATTCAGTCGACTCTTCTGACAACGACGATCGCTTGGAAACAATGTCAGCTTTTTTTCTCGGCTTACTTTCTGGCCATTTCACCGAAACTGCGGGAGGGTTGTCAAGCTTAAGACTCATAACAGATCCCTACATTTTTCAGCTTTAACCAAATGGTTCACCGCTCGAACATAAGTCGTTTATGAAAACTAGATACGGATTACTAAGATTTGAAATTCAGATTCCGAATACGAAAAACTCGCGCATTCCTTTCGCTCTTTTTCTTGAAGCTTCTGAACTCCTATTTACGACGTTTGCATCAATACTTTCGGACCTCGTTCTTTTGGTATACTCTGTGTTGGAATTCCTCTCTGGACCAAGGACATCTCTAACATAGCACGGCTAAGTCGTTTTCGCATATATTTCTGTAACACGTTTATTCGTGGTTCGTTTCTTGAGCCTCTACACGTTCGGCGCACGTAGAACAGACGTATCGACCGTTTCGATACTCTAGTAGGTCGAAGTTCCCACAGTCTTCGCAATAATCTTCGACCCATTTTCTACCACCGAACACCGTGTTTCTGATGAACGCGTCGAATTTTCGTTTTCTTACCTCTTGCTTTGACACCTTGTGTCCACGGGCCGATTTTTCACCTCCAAAAGGGCCCATCCTGAAAGTTTAAAAACCTCTTAGAGGCGCTCACGTTTAACTGCGCCTAAACTAACCCCGTGCTCAGTTTTGCTCCCAAAATGAGACTGAACTTGGAGAACGGGAGGGCATAAGAGATTCTGTTCGGATTCAATCGTTTCGCATAGAAAGAGAGCAAAACTCCTAGCAAAAGTGAGTGTGGCAAACTCTGAACAAGCACGGACGGAATCAAAAACCTGAACCTATGATTAAGAAGTCTTTAGACTACTGGCATGTCAAATATTCCGCACAAATCGGTGACGGAAAACTGATAATCAATGGCACGAGCAAATGTCCAAAAAAAGAAACAAAGCCGAGTGAAACAGTGGTAGACAAAAGCGGGAAACGGGAAACTCGTTAGAAGGGATTTTCCAGTGAGCAAGGTCCAAATTCGAGTTGTGACAACTGTGACTATGAACTCTCAACATTGTTTTCGTGTTTTTCTCTCGATAACCATGTAATCTGAAGGCTTGTTCCCGATCAACAGTCTGGAATATTCGCGATTTCGACGACGGTCTGTCACGTGCTCAACCTTGCCCTGTGCAATGACTTTCTCACCTGTTCTTGCGTGTTCACAAAACCTCCCCCGAAAAGAAGCAATCTCCTGAATCGGCTGAATCCCTGATCCTTCAAGAATCGCTGCATTCTCAACCCTATATGTGCAAGGCGTGAAGATCGATTCAGAATCGTCAGCGATAGTGGCTTCAATCTTCGCGTAACCAACATTCTTGTATTGAACGTCACCGTACTTTTCGTCCAACTCATCCCAGTCTTTCACGAAACGGACGAAATAATCCGCTCCCATGAACTTGCCCTGCATAACCTTTCTCGAATCAGTTCGAACAAAATCCTCGAAACTCATTGCAGTGTCTTTCGAACGAAAAACGAACAGAGCTTTCAACTCCTCTCGGTTGTAGGGTCTGAAAGGCGAGTTTGCATCTTTCAAGAATTCCTTCAATGCCAAATATGCCTTCCTGCAATTCTCTGAGCCGTACACAATCGGGTCAATATCAGACTTCGGCACGTGAAGCCCTCCTAGAATCGAACCCGAAATCCCAATTGATGCCCATGGGACGTCTGTAATCTGTTTCAGCAGTTCCGCAAACTGCAAAGCCTTTCTTTCAAGCTCATCTAGTCCCTCAGAATCGCGAAGCTCTTGAAGCTTCGCAACTGGGTCATAGTGTTTCTTGATGTCGCTGATCGGGACTTCGCAAAGCGTCTCATCAAAAACTCGATCGTAAACAACGTATTGCGGATACGTCTCCTTCAACAAAGCATACCTTTTTGACAAAGAGTAGACCTTACCGTATGCCGTCTCATTCCTCCTTCTCTCCCCTCTTTCGTCAGGGAAATATCGTACGAATGCTATGACCCGGCTCGGTGGATGAACTAGACCTTTCACGTCAAAGATCAGACTTTCATGATTCTTCACCAAATCGCCCTCACGGGTTCTCATCCGAAACCTCCAACGTTAGCTGCAGACAACGATCGGGCCATTCCCAAGAATGCCTATTAGAGAATGATCATTCGAACGTGAGTATATTGGTTTCTTGCCAAAGCCATGGAGTACCCTTGAGTGCCATAATGAGCGGAACGGCAATGATCGTTGCGACCACAGCTTGGGCTATCCTGATGGCAGGATATAGGAAGGGGCTTACTACGAAAGCAACACGCACAGCATCAAGTGGCATACTGAAAATTCCTTCATACACCACGGGTGTTGCAAAGGCGAGCGATCCCCACATGTTGTCAACTTGATTACCGATGAAAGTCAGCATGAAACATAGAGGGACGGTTCCTAAAGAAGCCAGTTGCTTTGTAAGCTTCACGCATGGCAAGATAAGCAACATCGCAATGACCTTGTCCCATAACACAGCTATCCCTACGTAGAGGTTTTCAGGAAGAGGCTGGACAGGGGGCGTGAACAAGAAGGCAACGATGAGAAGGCCGAATACGAGAAAACCAGCTTTCCATTTTCTATAGAATACCAGCCCTGTTACAAGAGCGTTCAGAGGCGGAGACAGCAGAAACGGCAGACCGTAAGGGCTCATGTTTCCTGGAGGCAAAGTCCACGCAACAACAACTCCCAGCAGAGATGCTAACGCACCTAAGTAGGGGCCAAGAATAAGTCCGAATACGGAGGCGATTAAAGCTTCCAAGTTTATCTTGATTCCAGCGACGATTGGAACATAGGGAGTTATCGTCGAAAGAACATAATACAAGGCTGCAAACACTGACATTAGAGCGACATTGAGCGCAGATATTTTCATCGTTCTAGTCCCCTTGTGTAATCTGTTCCATAGCTGTGTAATCTTTTACACAACACAAATAAAACTTTCCACACAAAGATATGCATGTGAGCACACTTGTTGCATCCACTTGAGAAAGCAAAACACATCTCAAACTGCCTAGAGCTAGCCATTCTCTTCGAGACCAGTGCCGACAAACCTGGAAACGTGAATCTAGTTGTCGGCTTTGAAGGAACACGTTACGAGCATTTCTTGGCTTCCGCCGTTGCCGCCGCACCTTCTTTTGAACATGCTGCGAAGCAAGGGATTGCGGTTTCTTGCGGAGAGATTGGCGTTCGCGATGTTGGTCTGGGCCGAATAATAGAGCGTTGTGTGGCAAGCATTGATGTTTGGCAACATGGTGGCAATACCTTGCTTGGCACCGTGATCTTGCTTTCGCCTCTTGCGGTCGCTGCAGGAATGACTCCCATGGAAGAAGGGTGTGTTTTCGATATTCCTAAGCTGAGGAAGAACCTGAAACTCGTTGTGGAGTCAACAACCGCGGAGGACGCAGTTGGCGTTTACAAGGCTATAGGAATCGCCAAGCCCAGTGGTTTGAATAAGGCTTCAGAGCTTGACGTTAATGATCCTAACTCGATAGATAGGATATTGAAGGAGAGCATTTCGCTCTATCAAGTCTTCAGGATTGCTTCAGGATGGGATAGGGTGTGTTCTGAATGGGTTGAGAACTATCCGATAACTTTCGACGTTGCCCATCCCTATCTGATGAAAAACATCAGCGGGACCAAGGACTTGAATGTGGCTGTGACTCACACGTTCTTGAAGGTTCTTGCAGAATATCCTGACACATTCATAGCCAGAAAGGTCAGTATCGAGAAAACCCAAGGGGTTTCGTTGAAGGCAAAAGAGATTCTGGAGCTTGGGGGACTCGCAACACTGGAAGGCAGGGAGAAGCTTCATGAGTTTGACGCGGAACTGAGAGGGTCGGGCAATCTCTTGAATCCTGGTACGACTGCTGACATTGTTGCGGCGGCTTTGGCTTTGTGTGTTCTTGGTGGGTATAGACCTTAGCTTCTTATTTTTCGACCCATCTTCGGTAGAGAAGGACGCCGACTGCATACAGGACGACGGCTGTAACTGAAAGAGTAGTTATTGGCGCGAGCAGGTCGGTTATGGTGGCGTTCCGTATCATTATGTCTCTTAGGGCTTGAGCTGCGTAGGTCATGGGTATGAAGCGCCCGATCTGTTGAAGGTAGGTTGGCAGGTAGTCTATTGGGAAGTACATTCCCGTGAAGAACTGGAGCACTATGGCCATGGTGGTCGCTGCGTTTGAAGCTTCTTGTGGCGCTCTACCGACGCACGAGATTATCAGGCCTATGGCTATTCCGTTTATCGAGCCTAAGAAGAATATTGGCAGCAGCAACGGAACATTCCAATTCAACTTCGGGCCAAGCAAAACCGCTGCCAAGACTCCCATGATAAAAATCGATATAGCTGTCTGGAAAAGAGCTGCAAGCGTTTTGCCGAAAAGCACGTTCAGCGGTCGAGTGGGTGAGGCTCTGATTTTCTTGAGCGTGCCTTTCTCTCTTTCGAACACAATGGCGCCCGTGGCGACAACCATACTGGAAAACAGAAGCGGGTACGTTAGCATTCCCGGAACGATATTCTCCTTGTAACCGATTTTCTCATGCACGATCGCCTGTTCTTCAGTTACGAAAACCGGTTCAAGGTAAGTCGCGTTGTATGCTGTATGGTAATATCCTTTGTAGTATTCTGTGAGGAAAGTTGTGACGCCATCTCTGACAAGGCGAGCTACGTCGGGATTGGTCTCGTCGATTGCCATCATTACATGAGCTGGCATGGTCATCGTCAGGTTGAGCGTGAAATTCTTGGGAATCGTTATGACTGCTCGTACGCTGCTTGCGTTCAATTCCTTCAGCGCTTCGATCTTGTCCGTGAAGTTCTTGACGGTAAAGATTCCATTAGTGTTGTTCAAGCCAGTGATTATGCTTGCCGACAATGGCGAATGGTCATTGTCAACTACTCCGATGTTTGCGCTGAACGGTATGTCTCTGCCGAAGATGGCAGTGAACAGTAGCATTATGAGAACTGGAAAAGCTATAGTCCAGAAGATGGTTCCTCTTTCTCTGAAAAACGTCTTGATATCCTTGACGGCTATTCCTATGATTGAGTTCATGCTGTTTCCTCCGTGAGCTTCCTACCGCTCAATTTTATGAAAACATCCTCTAACGTAGGCTCAACGACTTCAATCTTTTCAGTCAAAACTCCTTGCGAACTCAACTTGTTTGACACTTCGGTCATTATCTCCAAAGGTTTCGTGGCTGAAATCTGAATCTCATCACCGAATAACGCACCGCCATATTCCTTCAAAATGGCAAGTGCCTTCTTCGTCTGTGTATCCTTTACCCTTACGTGTATCGCTGGTTCTCCTCCTATTGTCTCCTTCAAGACGCGCGGCTTGTCGAGAGCGGCGATCTTTCCTTTCTCCATTATGGCGACTCTGTCACAGATTTCGTCAGCCTCGTACATATCGTGGGTGGAGAGAAGCACAGTCTTGCCAGAATCCTTGAGGCTCTTTATCAGTTCCCAGAATTCCCTCTTGATGGTAGGGTCAAAGCCGACAGTTGGCTCATCCAAAATCACGATAGGCGGATCATGTATTATCGACGCAGCTAGATTCGCACGTCTTTTCATTCCGCCAGACAGGTGCCCAACCCTTCTGTTCAGGAACTCTCCGACGCCCAGAACCTTGGAGGAAAAATCAACTCTGTCCCTAAACTTCTTGCGGCTCATTGAATACAGCGAAGCTGAAAAAGCCAGATTCTCACGAACGCTCAACAAATCATAAAGCAGAGTTTCTTGAGGGCAGAACCCGATCGAACCGCGCACCTTGTATGAATCCTTGACAAGGTCGAACCCTCGAACATTGACTCTACCACTGTCAAACCTTCTCAAGCCGCAGAGTATTTCCATCAACGTGGTCTTGCCTGCACCATTTGGGCCCAGAAGCCCGAAAACCTCGCCTTCCTCAACGCCGAAAGAAACGCCATCAAGGGCTTTGACGTTGCCATAGTGTCTCGTCAGTTCCTCGACTTCAATGATCATTTTTCCACCATTCAAGGACTAGGTATTGCTCTTCTTGGAAAACATTCAGCTTCTACATGTTCAAGCTTAAAAAACGTTTCCTGCTGAATGGAAAGATAGATTAGGCTAAATCTACGTGTCTTTGAACATATGTTTCATGCATGAAGCATTTTACACAGATGAAACTGGTCAACTAATGATGGAGAATCAGCGATTGCGGGTCACCTTGATTACTGGACGTACAATCGAGCAAGGCGTAGGAAAGGAACAGGGGAAAACCTCGCAAGAATACTTGGAAAGCGTCGCAGTCTGCTTTGTCGACCCGCAAGATCTGAAGCAACTTGGAATGAAGGAAAAAACCAACATCCTGATTTCAACGAAGCATGGGTCAGTCGTTGTGAAAGCTCTGAAATCCGTCAGGACTCCGCATCGGGGAGTTGTGTATGTTCCTTATGGTCCATGGGCTAATGCAATTGTGGACCCGGAAACTGACAGCATCGGAATGCCGTCACTGAAGGGGATTTTTGCCGAAATCGAACCTGCCACTGATAAGCCTTTTCTGGATTTGCATATGCTTCTGAAGAAGCAATTCGGGAAGGAAGAACATGACTATCGTTAAGGCTGTCACGTGTCCAGTTTGCGGGTGCCTGTGCGATGACGTAGAATTGACAATCGAGAACGGCAGGATCGTTGACGTGGGAAAAGGTTGCGCCATGTCTGAGTCCAAGTTCCTGAGCTACAACGGCGAACACCGCATCTTGAAGCCGCTCATGCGGAAAAAAGGAGAACTCGTGGAGGGTTCACCCGGTGAAGCCTTACACAAGGCAGCAGAAATTCTGGCTGCAGCTAACTATCCTCTTCTGTATGGCTGGAGTTCAACAAGCTGCGAAGCCACCAGAGTCGGAATCGAATTGACCGAGGAAATCGGTGGCGTAATCGACAATACCTCAACAGTCTGTCATGGACCATCGACGTTGAGCATTCAAGAGGTCGGCATTGCTTCGTGCACTCTTGGACAAGTCAGACATCGTGCTGACGTTGTTGTCTACTGGGGAAGCGATCCGTGGAGTTCGCATCCTCGACACATCGAACGGTACACGTCTTTCTCCGAGGGAAGATTCGAAAGGAGCGAATGGAAAGACTACGTGAAAAAGACTAAGGCCTTGACAAACAAGAAGAAGCTGGAAAGCGCCCGTAGGAGAATTCCGGTTGAGGAAAAGCCCACGTTGACTTTGCCATCTAGGAAGGAGTTTTGCCCAGAGATTCCAAAACAGGGAAGAAAACTCGTGGTCGTTGATGTCCGAAGAACGAAAACCGCCGAGGCAGCTGACTACTTCATGCAGGTAATGCCTAACAGCGACTACGAACTTCTGGAAACCCTTCGAGCTATAGTAAGAGAACAGGATCTGGATGTTACTGAAGTCGCCGGCGTACCTGTATCACAGCTGGAGGAACTTGCCGAATTGATGATTAGCTGCAGCTTTGGTGTTCTCTTCTTTGGGCTTGGTTTAACGATGAGCAGAGGGAAGATGAGAAACGTGGACGCGGCGCTCTCTCTGATTCGCGACCTAAACGTGCGTACGAAGTTCATGATAATGCCTATGAGAGGCCACTTCAACGTTTCAGGCGCAGACACGGTTTTTACGTGGCAAACAGGCTACCCTTATGCAGTTGATTTCTCTCTTGGCTATCCGCGATACAACCCTGGAGAAACGTCGACCGTTGACATTCTTATGCGGAGGGAATCTGACGCTGCATTGATAGTGGCTTCAGACCCAGTTTCGAGCCTTCCTAGAAAAGCCGTTGAGCATCTAGTCAAGAACCCGTTAATAGTCATTGACCCGCACATGAACGCGACAGCCATGATGGCAGACATCGTCTTCCCTTCCGCCCTGGTCGGCATTGAAGCTGAGGGAACAGCATACCGCATGGATCATGTGCCCCTTCCGTTGAAGAAAATTGTCGAGCCGCCACACGGAGTGCTTTCAGACGAGGAGATTCTCAAGCAGATTCTCTCTGAAGTCAGGAAGATAAGACAAAACAAGAAGGAGGCTGAAGCTTAAGTTGGAACTTCTTGTGAGGAACGGTTTCGTCTATGATCCTGCCAACGGTGTTGACGGCGACAGGATGGATATCGCAGTTAAGGATGGGAAGATCGTTGAAAAGGTGAATGAGCGCAGGGCGAAGAAGGTTGATGCTTCTGGAATGATAGTCATGCCTGGCGGTGTGGATATTCACAGCCACATCGCAGGACCGGAAGTGAACACTGGTCGCGAATTAAGACCTGAGGACCACTTCAGAGATTATGAACGCAGAACGCCCGTAACTAGGTCTGGCGTAGGTCGTTCCATCCCTTCCACGTTCACAACCGGTTACCGCTATTCGCGGATGGGCTACACTACGGTGATGAATCCTTCCATGCCACCGTTAGAAGCCAAGCATACACATGAAGAGTTGAACGACACGCCTATGGTTGACAAGGCTTCATACCCGCTTCTGGGAGACTGGTGGCTCGTGCTACAGTACTTAAGCCAAGGAAACATCGAAGAACTAGCAAAACATGTAGCGTGGATGATAACCTCAACCAAAGGATATGCCATAAAAATCGTCAACCCCGGCGGGCTTGAAGCGTGGGGCTTCGGAAGGAACCTGCACGATCTAGATGATCAAGTTCCGAATTTTTGCATAACGCCTCGCGAGATAATCCGCGGATTGTGCAAGGTGAACAAGCTTCTGAACTTGCCTCACACCATTCATGTTCACACCAACAACCTTGGACAACCCGGAAACTATGAAACCACTCTCGAAACGATGGAGTGTGTCAAAGACCTAGCATGCGAAGGCAAACCGGTAATCCACATCACGCATTGCCAGTTTAGCGCTTTCAAGGGTGACGACTGGCGAACTCTTGAGTCGGGAGCAGAAGAAATCGCAAAATACGTCAACTGCAACTCTCATGTTACCTTGGACATGGGTCAAGTGATATTCACAAAAACGACAACGATGACAGCTGACGGCCCTTTTCAATTCGACCTCTACAAGCTTACAGGAAACAAGTGGGTGAACCATGACGTGGAAACGGAAACGAGTTCTGGCATCGTACCTTTCCGTTACCGGCGCAAGAGCTATGTTCACGCTGTTCAATGGTCGATAGGGCTTGAGTTGGCGTTGCTGATTAAAGATCCATGGAAAATCTATCTGACGACAGATCATCCGAACGCCGGGCCATTCACACACTACCCGAAGATAATCGGCTGGCTAATGAGCAAGAAAGCCAGAAAAGCCACCCTGAAAAAGATCCACCCACGGGCAAGAAGCCGAAGCCTTGTTCCATCCATAGACCGTGAATACACCTTCTACGAACTTGCGATAGCAACAAGAGCAGGCCAAGCAAAAGCCTTGGGGCTCAAAAACAAAGGGCACTTAGGCATCGGCGCAGATGCTGACATTGCAGTCTACAACCTGAACCCGCAGACGACCGATCCTTCTAAGAAGTACAAAACGCTGAGGAAAGCCTTCAAACGGGCAGCTTACACAATCAAAGGTGGGGAAATAGTTGCCAAAAACGGAGAGATAATGAAGCAAGTTGAGGGCGCGACCATGTGGCTTGATGTGCAAGTCTCTGAACCTTTGAAGGTGTCTGAAGACATGAAAAAGCGATTCAGGGAATACTGGACAGTCGAATACGACAACTATCCAGTGACCGAGAAATACCTTGCGAATTCATGCCCAACAACTGTGCAGGCCAGTGTATAGATGATAACGCTCTACCCTTTGAAGACGTTCAGGTATCCAGTAACCGCAGAATGCATGAGCCCGGACGCATTTCAAGGCAAAACCCAGGTCGAAATAGAGTCAATGCAAATCTATGAGGGAAACAAGCAAAGAAAAATCACAGAACTCTTCAAATGCCAAGTCACGACGAAAGACAAACAGGAAGGCACAGTCATAACGATTGAAGGCGATGTCAGTCAGGTTCGGCGGATAGGTTCAGGGATGACGAGTGGCGAGATAATCGTGAACGGAAATGCGGGCATGCATCTGGGCGAGAAAATGAAGGGCGGCAAGATAATGGTTCACGGAAATGTCGGCGGCTGGGCTGGTTCAATGATGAAAGGCGGCGTAATCGAAATCCATGGGGACGCAAGCGACTATCTAGGTGCACCGTACCGTGGAAGCACTGAGGGTATGCATGGAGGGCGAATAACTGTTTATGGGAACGTCGGCAACGAAGCAGGCGCCCAAATGAAGAAGGGCATTATCAGGGTGTTTGGAAATGCCGGGCAGTTTGCTGGCTTTCGGATGCGTGATGGTACCATATACGTTCAAGGTGATTGTGATGGAAGAGCAGCCGCCTGCATGATTGACGGCAAGGTCATAATCGGAGGAGTCGTGGAGTCCATTCTTCCTACCTTCTCTATTGACAGCGTGAAACTGAAAGTGAAGATTCAAGAAGACGAAACAGCCCAAGGACCTTTCTATGTCTTCCTAGGAGATCTTGCAGAAAACGGAAAGGGCAAGCTTTATGTCTTGAAAGACAAGAATCCGCACCTAAGCCACTACGAGAAGCTTCTCTAGGGAGAAAAACTGTATGAAGAAGACTTTAAGCGTGAATCGCCTTGCATGGAAGCTACTGGAGAGATTACTAGAAAACCCCGAGTTCTACGGAGTGATAGTTCAAAGAAGGGCCTCGGGAACGATCATAATCGACGCGGGGATAGAAGCCAAAGGCGGTTTTCAAGCAGGAAAGCTCGTGACCGAAATCTGCATGGGCGGATGTGGAGAAGCGAAAATAACCTGCGAAAAATACGGAGACCTTGAACTCCCGTCGATATTCATCTACACTGATCACCCAATTATAGCAACATTGGGTTCACAGTATGCAGGCTGGCAGATAAAAGAAGGCGACTATTTCGCAATAGGCTCTGGCCCTGCAAGAGCTTTGGCGTTAAAACCAAAAGAGATCTACGACCAAATCGGATACAAGGACAACTCTGACAATGCTATCGTAGTGTTGGAGACTGATAAGCCTCCCCCAAAGAAACTCGTTGAACGCCTGGCGGAAGATTGCCATCTTTCATCTGAGAATCTTGTGATAATCCTAGCTCCCACGAATAGTGTTGCTGGCGCTGTTCAAGTTTCGGGAAGAATTGTGGAAACTGGGATTCACAAGTTGAGAAAGCTCGGATTCGATCCCAACGCGATTGCTTATGCGTGGGGTTGTGCTCCTGTTCCACCTGTTCACCCAAAGTTTGTGCACGCAATGGCAAGAACGAACGACGCAATTCTCTACGGTGGAACAGCCTATTATGCTGTTGAATATGATGATGACGAAGCATTGCAGAAAATCGTGAAAAAGGCACCCTCCAAAACCTCCAGAGACTACGGGAAACCTTTCATCGAAACATTCAAGAAAGTCAACTACGACTTCTACAAGATCGACCCAAATCTCTTCTCGCCAGCCGTCATAATCATGAATAACTTGAGGACTGGCAGGGTCTTCAAAGCTGGCGAGATCAACCATGAAACATTGGCAAAATCACTAGGCTTCCTATGAGATCCTTTGCCGTCTGAGCACCAATTCTACCTTCAAAGGCCGTAGATAGGGAAGCCTGTGCTACTATTGGCGCTTGTTCAGATGGATGAAGTGTTGCCTCATGAAGTCTTTGAAGCCTTTGTTTCCGCCAAGAGCACCCATAAAAACTCCTAGGAGCAGCATCTCAATCCAAGCCTTGATCATCAATGAAAGCACAAATAGGTGTATAGAACCCAAATACATTGCCACTTGTGGAAGCAAGACCACGACAAGCACTTCAAAATAGACTATTGTGAAAAGTGCTTCTGGCACGTACCCAATCAAGGTGACAGCGATCATCTTCCAAGACGCATGCTCAGATTCATTCACTTTGAACGTCCTCATCAAGTAGCCAACAGTCAACCCCGTCAAAGCCTTTCCAACCGGCAAACCTATCAATCCAAGCAAACCCAAGCTTCCGCCCAAGTACCCAAAGTAGAAACCCGGTCCTATTCCCACTATTAGGCCAGTGAGGAATCCTATCCACGGACCCCCATATGCTGCTGCAACCAAGGTTCCGATGCTAGAGAGATCCAGAGCTATTTGGCTTGTCTTGAAAATGGTCTGCGATACAATGAACATGGCATTTCCCAAGGCTCCCATAAGAGCAACAAACATTAGTTTTTTCGGGTTTCCAAACATATTCATGTCTTCATCACTGGTCAAACCGTTCGTCGTTTACTCGTATATAAGTTTCTACTCACAAAGGGGTAGCCAAATGTGATGGAACCTTGAGAGATAAATACAGCTTGTGCATACTTTCCTCTGGGAATATCCGTTGTCTAGTGTCGTGAAACTGTCTTCGGAACAGATCAAAACCTGGCTTGAAGGCCAAGCGGGTTCCGTGTTCAATCCAGTTCACGCCAAGGCTCAAAGACTTCTTGGTGAAATCCGCAAAGCCCTTCAGAAGCTTCAAGAATCGAGCAAGATGCTTCTGGATAATAGCGCAAAAGAGGCTGAAAAGAAAAGCGAGAAAACGTTCCGAAGGGCTAGAGCACTAAATAGGCTAGCACGCCTATTTGTTGAACGAACTCAACGCATTGAGATACCCGATAAGGCTTCCTATGCTGGTCTCACCGGGTTGCTTGAAGAAACCCGAAAGGTGCTGCTTGTCATCGAAGTTGATATCAGAAACTGGTTTCCCAGAATATCTCCTTTTTTCATCCTTGATAGAAGGAAGTTCCAGATTACCTTTGAGAGAACGAAAGAAACGCTGAAAGAAGCCGATAGTTTCGTGACAAAAGAATACGTAAAAACTAAGACACTAGAAGAAACCTTTCAACTCGCAGACAAGCTACAGAGCCTCGAAGAACAACTAACGAGCTTAGAAAATGGGACGTCGAAGACTGAAGGCGAGAGAGCTTCTATTGAGAAAGAAATAGCTGAAGCGCAACAGGAAATTGCTGAACTAAAAAGCAAGGGAAGCCTGAACGAGCTTTCGAGGATGAACAGCGAAATAGAAGCTTTAAGCGGAGAATTGAAGCAGAGTCTTCAGCATCTTCAAAAACCCTTCATCAAGCTCCAGTCTCTGGCTCTTCGCGGGGGAGGAAGCGGGCTAATGCAAGAGGAATCCACCAAGCTTAACCAGTATCTGGAAAACCCCTTTGAAGCATTTGTCACCGAACAAAACGGTTATCCACTGCTCAAAGCGATTCTGGAGAAACTGGATCTGTCAATGTCCGAGAAACTGAATCTGAAGCCAGAGAAAGAACGAAAAGCAAAACAAGCCCTCGACAGCATTCTTCGCCAGAATTCCTTGACGATCCTCCACCGGAAATGCCTCGACGCATCAGCTCGGAAAAAACAGCTTCTGGCCTCAGCAGAAGTTGCGGAAGTGCAAGCGAGCTTGTCAAAGCTTCAAGAGCATCTTGAAATGCTGGAACGAAAGAAAAAGATCGCGGAATCCGAAGCAAGTGTGGCGAAGCGAACACACAACGAGACATTAGAAAAGATACGCAACTCCAAGAGCACAATAGAGAAGAACGTTTCTGACTTCATGGACAAGAAGATTCAGGTTGAATGATCTGAGGCGCAGCAATTGCGGAATGTCTTCATGCAAATCGTCAAGCGCGCCCTAGAAACCAGTTGCGAAGAGTTCTGCCAAGTCGTTGAAGAAGCCACGCGATTGCTGCGTGAAGAAAACGGGACGATCGGAAGCCTTCACGTAACCGGAAGACTTGTTAGAGTGAGACCTGAGGGCGAGGCGCTGATAGTGGGTGACTTGCACGGGGATCTGGAAAGCCTTATCGACATCTTCAGAAGCAGTGACTTTCTACAGAGAATGAGCCAGAACAGCAATGCTTCACTCATTTTTCTCGGAGACTATGGCGACCGGGGGGCCTATTCGGTCGAGGTGTACTATACTGTTTTGAAGCTGAAGCTGCTGCATCCCAAGCAAGTTGTCCTGATGCGCGGAAACCATGAACAGTTTTGCGTTCACGGAGGTCTGGATGACCTTGCACCTTCGCCGCATGATTTGCCTCTGCAGTTTCAAGCGAAGTTCGGCGAAAAATGGGATGAAGCATACGGCAAGACTCGGGAATTGTTCGAATGTCTCTATACCGCGTTGCTTGTTGAAGAACGCTATATGATGGTTCATGGCGGCTTGCCGGAGAAAGCCAGCAAAATTGAAGACTTGGCATACGCGCATACATCGTATCCAAAAGAGAAGCTTCTTGAAGACATGCTTTGGAGCGACCCCGAAGAAACGATTGTTGGAGTGCATAAGTCACCTAGGGGAGCTGGAAAGCTGTTCGGCGAAGACATAACAAACAAAGTGCTGAAGCGATTCAATGCTAAAATCCTGATCAGAGGCCACGAACCATGCGAAGAAGGCTTCAAGATCAACCATCATGGCAAGATTCTGACCCTTTTCTCATGCAAAGGATCACCGTACTTCAACACTCATGGAGCCTATCTTGATGTGGAGCTTTCTAAAAGATTCGAGAATGTGGAGCAACTGGTCCCATACATTCACAGGTTTTAGGATCTGGGTTTTGTGCAGAACCTTTAAGAACCTTACTTCCGTAGCGTTTTTCGTTGACTCAAACGCACGTAGAAGGTTTCGTTTTTGAAGATAGGAATAGCCACGCGAAACAGGGATTCTTGGAGCTCGACCCAACTCAGAAACACACTCACGAAACGCAGCATTCCCCATGTCTGCTTTAGCTTTCCACAGCTAGCCGCTAGCATAGGCGCCAAACCCTACATCAGGACGCGTAACACAAGCTTGCTGGATGACTTGGATGCACTGCTCATTCGCCCTATCGGTCGCGGCTCACTAGAAGAGATAGTCTTCAGGATGGACATTCTATACAGGCTTCAACGTTTAGGCCTCTGCGTCATAAACCCGCCTGAAGCCATCGAGCACTGCGTTGACAAGTATGACATTCTGGCAATTCTGGAAGAGAACGGAGTACCCGTTCCTCGAACCGTTGTGACAGAAAGCGTTAGCGAGGCGTTGAAGGCTTTCAGTGAGCTAGGTGGAGATGTGGTTGTCAAACCCCTTTTTGGGTCTAGAGGAGTGGGGGCAACTAGGGTCAGAGACGTGGAAGTAGCGTCCACGATCTTTAGAGCCTTGACGTTTTATCATGAAGTGATTTACGTTCAGGAATTCGTGGATCATGGGTTTTCGGATATCCGTGCGTTTGTTGTTGGCAATCGAGTTGTTGCTGCAATGCGGCGGGTGGCTAAAAATTGGAAGACGAACTACAGTCAGGGTGCTCGTCCAGAATCGGTAGCTCTTGATAAGCCGCTTGAGGACTTGGCTGTTAAGTCAGCAAGGCTGATTGAATGCAGGATCGCGGGCGTTGATATCCTAGAAAGCCCAAAGGGACCTGTCGTAGTTGAGGTCAACAGTCAACCGGGATGGAAAGGTCTGCAGTCTGTAAGCAAAGTTAGCATTGCAGAAGAGATTGTAGATTACGTGGTGGCTGAACTGAAAAGATAAAACGGGACAACTGACATGCGTGAAGTCAAGATTGCGAGAATTGATGTTCAAACCAAAACGACCAAGAAGATAACAGACCACGTAGCAGAAGAAAAGCCACTCTTCATATTCCTGAACAAGACCCACTACGCGACAATCTTGTGTTCACCGGCAAACCTGAAGGAACTAGTAGTCGGACACTTGCTCACGGAAGGCGTCATTAAGACGATCGGAGACATTGAAGACCTGAGCTTGAAGGAAGGTTCTTGTCACGTCAAGCTGAGGAAGAATGTTGACCTCAGGAAACGGTTGAAGCTGTCCGGAATGAATTCCCGTGTAATCCTGTCAGCATGTGGAAGCCCATCGCCTTACCGATATGCTGGAAGGCTTCCCAAGATCAGATCAAGTCTGACATTAAGAGCTGAAATGCTCTCTGATTGCGTTAATCGCTTGAACTCCACAGCTGAACTGTTCAGGAAAACAGGCGGGGTTCATGCAGCAGCAATTCATCGGACTGATGGAACCGTTGTGGCTTTCGCTGAAGACGTTGGCCGTCACAATGCCGTTGACAAGGCGATTGGCATGGCCACGTTGGACGAGCCTGATTTTAGCGAGTGCTTCCTTGTCTTGAGCGGTAGGTTGACTGCAGACATCGTTCGTAAGGCTGCCCGAGTCGGGCTTCCAGTAGTGGCTTCGTTGGCAGCGGCAATCGATTCAGGCATCGAGACTGCAAATGCTACGCGTCTGACGCTTGTTGGGTTCGTTCGGGGGAAGCGCATGAACGTCTATACTGTTCCTGAAAGAATCATTACTTAGCCTTGCTCAGACGATTTATTTCGTTTTTTCCCGAGAAAAAAGAAGGAAGGGTCAGGGCTTCTACATGTAGATATTGAGTACGTTTCTTTTGAGCAGTATGTAGATTATGATGGCGCTTGTTATGAATTCGGGAACGAGATATGACGCATTGTAGACGGCAGAGTATGTGTAGGCGTCCCAGCCTGCCCATGCGTATTGTCCAAAGAAGATTGCTCCAGAGATGAAGTGGAAGATGAATCGGCCGAGTATCCCTACTCCAACTCCCACCACGGGCCGTGTTCTGAACGCACCTGCAAGACCCAGAGCACCGAAAGCCAAAGGATAGTCGAGCAGAATCTGCGTAGGAAGAGCTACTGCGCCGGAGATGTATACTATGTGAACCATTCCATAGACGAGTCCGGCTTCTACTCCCCAACGGAAACCGCGTCGCAATGCGAACCACAGCAGTGGAACCATGCTTCCCAGAGTGATGCTGCCGCCTTCTGGCAGATGCAGGAAAGGAAGATAGAATTTGCTTATGAGGTAGAGCGCGTTTGCCAAGGCAACAAACACAATCATTTCAGCTAGTGTTCTGGTTTCAACTGATTTCGAAATAGTGGTTTGTGTCATGTTCTTTTCCCTTCGCCAGTATTACCTGGTTCAGGTTCCTTGGGTCGACGACACTTCAGTCGTCCTCTCAGCCGGGTCATTTTCCCAGCTCCCCTAAAACCCTCGGAGGATAATCGTTATTTATAAGTATATTTACTTTTCCTAAGAACAATCCGAAAGCTACGTAGGACACGGTTGATGAAACATGAACAAGTTGCCGAAGGAGCTTAACATTTTTGAGATTGAGAAAAAGTGGCAGAGTAAATGGGAAGAGATGGGAACTTACCGTTTTGACCAAAGTGACGTGAAGCGTCCTACGTTCAGTGTGGACACTCCTCCGCCCTACACTTCGGGCGAGTTTCACATGGGCATGGTGTTGAACTGGACCTACTTTGACGTGCTGGCCCGGTTCAAGCGCATGAGAGGCTTCAACGTATTCTTTCCACAAGGCTGGGACTGCCACGGATTGCCTGTAGAGGTGGAGGTGGAAAAAAGGAAGAAGATCAAGAAGACGGATGTCCCACCTGACCAGTTTCGAAAGATGTGCATGGAGCTTGTTGCTGAAAACATTAGAAGCATGAAGGAATCCATCACGCGTCTTGGATATTCTATTGACTGGTCAACCGAGTACCGCACTATGGACCCTGACTATTGGCGGCGCACGCAGCTTTCCCTCATTCTCCTTTACAAGAAGGGCTTCATCTACCGCGGCACGCATCCCATAAACTGGTGTCCCAGATGCGAAACAGCCATTGCGGATGCTGAAGTGGAATATGACACGAGAGATTCCCAGCTTCACTACGTCAAGTTCAAGCTTGAAGAAGATGGCTTCTTGGAAATAGCCACTTCACGACCCGAACTGATCCCCGCGTGCGTTATGGTTGCAGTCAATCCAGAGGATGAGCGCTACGCCAAGTACGTTGGCAAGAAGATTCATGTTCCAACCACGGACAGAACCGTTGAGATCATAGCTGATGATATGGTTGACCCGAAGTTCGGCACGGGTGTAGTGATGATTTGCACCTATGGCGACAAGGCTGACGTGAAGACAGTCGTCAAGCATGGTCTGCCTGTGATCATGTGCATTGATGAAAAGGGCAGGATGACCAAGAACGCTGGCAAATATGCCGGCTTGAAGAGCGAGGAAGCCAAGAAAGCCATGCTCGAAGACCTCAAGACTGAAAACATGATAGCTAAGGCTGAACCGCTCAGTCAGGAAGTCAGCCTCTGCTGGCGCTGCCATACGCCAATCGAGATTCTGGAAAGAGAACAGTGGTTCATGAAAACACGTGTGCTGACAGACGAAGTTGAAAAGAACGCGCTGGAAATCACGTGGTTTCCGGACTTCATGAAGCATCGGCTCATTGATTGGGCAAAGTCGCTTGAGTGGGACTGGGTAATATCGAGGCAAAGGATCTTTGCTACGCCGATTCCGATCTGGTACTGCAAGAACTGCGGCGAAATCATTCTTGCCGAGGAAAGCTGGGTTCCGATTGACCCACGCATAGAGAAACCCAAAACTGACAAGTGTCCCAAGTGTGGCGGAAACGAGTTCTTGCCTGAGAGGGATGTCTTGGACACTTGGATGGATTCTTCGATCACGTGCGCGGTTCATGCGGGCTGGCCGGATAGGCAAGACTGGCGTAGGCTGTTTCCGGCTGATGTGCATGCTTCTGGCGTGGATATTATTCGCACTTGGGCTTACTACTTGATGGTTAGGCATCTGGCGTTGTTCGGGGAGAAGCCGTACAAGAGTTGCCTGATAAACGGCATGGTGCTGGGCACAGATGGACGTGAGATGCACAAACATCTGGGAAACTATGTGGCTTCGTTGGATGCGCTTGGGAAGTATGGTGCTGACGCGATTCGACAATGGGCAACTGCAGGCGGGGCAACTGGTTCGGACATTCCGTTCCGGTGGCAAGACGTTGAATACGGTTGGAGGTTTCTCATTAAGCTGTGGAACGCTTCAAGGTTCGTGGCCAGCCTTCTTGAGGATTACAAACCAGATGACAAGGCAGGGTTTGAGCTGCAGCCTTTGGACAAGTGGATTCTCTGCAAGGCTGAGAAGCTGACTGAAAAAGTGACGGATGCTCTTGAAAAGTGCCAGTTCAACATTGCGATGGAGGAGACGCGCAACTTTGCTTGGCATGTCTTCTGCGACAGCTACATTGAGGCGGCGAAGGATAGATTGTACAAGCCTGAAACGTATGGGGCTGAGAAGCGCAAGGCAGCACAATACACGCTCTATACCGTTTTGCACAGGATTCTGCAGCTTTTGGCCCCGCTGACGCCGCACCTTACTGAAGAGATCTACCAGATAATGTACGCTGAAGACAAAGATGGCAAAAGCATTCACGTTTCACAGTGGCCTGCGATAGACAAGAAGCTGATAGACGAGGCGGCTGAGAAGAGCGGCGACTTGATAACCGCTGTGATCGGCGAAATCAGGAAGGAGAAGGCTGAGAAGCACAAGCCCCTGAACGCGACGATCAAGAGACTGACGATCTACGCGGGCGATAAGGAAGCAGCAAAGACAATCATGGAAGGGAAGGAGGACATTGCAGGTACATGCAAGGCTTCATACATAGAGATATTGCTTAAGAAGGGCGAAGGCAGAGAAGTCAAACCCTACGCCAACGTTCATTTCATGGCGGAGTTCTAGTCTTAAGTCTTGGAAGCGACTGGCGTGAACATAGTAGGACTAATCGGTTGCGGCGCGATAGGCACTCTGATTGCTGAAGCCATCGAAAAAGGAATCGTGAAATGTGAAAAGCTGATCATCTATGACATTGACACGCCGAAAGCCGAGAAGCTCAAAGGTTCAATACATTCCAGTTGCACGATTGTCAAAAGCGTTGAGGAAATGATCAAGCTCAAACCTTCCGTTATCGTTGAAGCGGCTTCGATCCAAGCGGCAAAGGAATACGTTGAGAAGATTGCCGACGCAAACATTGACTTGGTAGTTATGAGTGTCGGAGCCTTGCTTGACTTGGACGTGAAAAGCTCCAAGATTCATTTCCCCTCCGGGGCAATAGGTGGTCTGGATGCGCTTTCGGCTGCTGACTTAGCGGGCGTGAATGAGGTTATCTTGACTACGAGGAAGAGCCCGCGGATCCTAGACATGGACAACCGCGAAGAGAAGATAGTTTATGAGGGCGATGCTAGAGAGGCGGTTAGGCGCTTTCCAAGGGAGATGAATGTTGCTGCCACGTTGGCTTTGACGGTTGGCGCAGAAAAGGTGAAAGCGCGGGTGATTTCAGACCCGAAGGTGAACAGGAATGTGCACGAAGTCAAAGTCAACTGGAAACACGGCGACATGTTGCTTAGATTCTCCAATGATCCGCATCCGGAAAATCCGAAGACAAGCGCGCTCGCAGCATGGTCAGCAATCAAGCTACTGGAGGATGTTTTAGAAGGATCTTCATGAACTGAGCTTGCTTTTCAAAGCGACCTGGATTATGGGTAGAACGCCGCTCAGAGATTGGATTGCATGGTCTGCTTGAAAGTGGAGTTTTTCATCTGGGTTTCGCTTGATGATGATGGAGGTTCCTTTTGCACTTCTTGCAGCCTGTGCGTCTAGAGGCAGATCACCTACCATGAAGAAGCCTTCTGCTCCGAGCTTCTTGACGGCATTCAGAATGCCTTCAGGGTCCGGTTTCAGTCTTGCCACGTCTTCTCTCGTTATGACCACCTCGAAATAACGTTTCAGGCAATGAAGCCGGAAGACGATTTCCACTGCCTTGGCGGAAGTGTTGGTGACTACTCCGGTTCTCACTTTGAGCTTCTTCAGCTCTTCCAGTGTGGGAATGGTGTCTGGGAAAAGCTTTGATTTTCTTGCCGAGTCTAGCTCGTATCGGCTGAGAAATTCTTCCATTTCCTGCTGAAGTCTCTCTTTCTCCGTGGCTGTGAAGTGTTTTTCGATGTATTCTGAGGCTTTGTTGCGCATGAGTGTGGCTCTTTCTATTCCTTCAAGTTCGTTGCGCGGTATTCCAAGTTCGACTAGTTTCTCTCGAGTGTTGCGCCTGAACTCAATGACGTGTTGGAAGTCTGACCAAGGCGTTCGAACCAATGTGTCTTCGAGATCGAACAATACTGCAACAGTCATTTTGTTATCCTTCGCTTTTCTTGACTACTTCGACTAGCCTGTCGATTTCTTCTTCTGTGTTGTAGAAGTGTGGTGAGACTCTTATGCCGTTGGCTCTCGGCGAGATGATTATGCCTTTTTTGGCTAGTTTGTCGGCTGTCTCTTTGGGGTTGGCAACTTTGAAGTTGACTATGCCCGAGCGGTACTGTGGTTCCAAGGGTGTTTGAAGCCTGAATCCCGAGTCTGCTAGCGAGTCTATCAGATGATCTGTCAACTCGAGTATTCTTTTTTCAATGTTTTCGATTCCCGCGTCTAGTAAGAGTTTGATGGCTTCTCTTGCACCTATGAAGCTGATTACGCTGGACGAGCCGACTTCGAACCGTGAGGCTGTTTCTGAATAGGGCATTTGCCATATGTCCCAGAAGTCGGTGGTGTTGAATATTTCCTGTTTCACGCTTGCCCAGCCAACCATGGGTGGCTCAAACCGTTCGACAAGCTCCTTCTTCACGTAAAGGAAGCCTGCGCCCGGAGGGCTCAGAAGCCACTTGTAACACGCTGTAGCCAGAAAGTCAACGTTATCTCTCTTCACGTCCACTGGAATCGCGCCGCACGCCTGAATCGCATCAACAATCAGGTAAGCACCGTGCTCATGAGCTATTTCGCTTATAGGCTTGAGGTCAAAACGGAACCCGTTAGCATATTCAACCTGGCTTATGGCCACAGCAACAGTCTCGTCGTCAACCGCCTTCTCAACATCTTCAAGCCTGATCTTTCCATCCACGTTCTTCACGTAATGAACTCTGTAGCCCAGGCTTTTGCGAAGGAAGGGATAAACCACCGTGGGGTACTCTAAATCCGTAGTCACCACCTTCGAACCACGCGGGGCACGAAGCACGTTCGCAGCTATGTTCATGCCCACGGAAGTGTTTTCAACCAGCGCAACCTCACTAACATCTGCATTCACCAACCTGGCAAACCAATCCTTTCCCAGTTCAGTCAAATCCTCGTGATAAGGACCAAAATTCGACACGTTATCAATGCACTTGTGTATAGCTTCCGCAACAGGCCCCGGAAGCGGCGAACTCGCTGCATGATTCAAGAACACCTTGTTCTTGGTTATCGGGAATAGCTCACGAACTCTCTCGATTTCCTCCACGCAAACCACGCGCCTCAGTTCAATACTCCAGATTGACAGTGACCAACTTATAAATCCTAAAACCCGCAAGACAAGAGAAATGGCAAGAGACCAAGACCACAAAGAGCATAGGACTGCCGCACAGTTCTCCAACGAAGCGAGAGACAGCATCTTCCGTTTTTGCTGATCCTTGCATTATGGCATGGTGTCCATGCCGAAGCCGCCGAAGCATGACCAGTGCTTTCTCAACAGTCGTTTCAGTTCGTCAACTGTCTTTTCAACCGTTCTGCGGCAGTGTGGAGGTTCGACTGAGGTCTCATAAGGCTCTTGAACCTTGATTTTCTTCAAGCCAGCCGCCCCAGCAACAAGCGCGTACCAGCAAACAGGCAAAACCTTCGGATTGTACCCACTCCCGCACAGCAATACGTACCTTCCGCCGCAGACCCGTTCAGCCGTCTCCTTAACCAGACAAGACAGGCTGAAGAATCCTCTCGTCGTCAATGCCAGATTGCCAAGCGAATCTGCAAAATGCGGGTCACTCCCGCCATTCGAGACTATGATTTCAGGTTTGAACTCTTCTGCCAAAGGCACAAAAACCTCATTCAAAGCATAAAGATAAGTATCGTCACTCGTGCCAGCAGGTAAAGGCACATTAACATTATATCCCTCCCCTTCGCCTTCGCCAATCTGGTGAACAAAACCAGTACCCGGATAAAGCGTACGTGGATCCTGATGCAGCGAAATGAACAACACGCTTGGGTCTCGATAGTAGATGTCACTCGTCCCATTTCCAGCATGAACATCATGGTCCAGCACCAGAAACCGTTTCAGGCAGAATTTGGCTCTCAGAAACTCTATCAGAACCGCAATATCATTGAAGAGGCAGAATCCACCACCGTAGCTTCTGCCAGCGTGATGATAACCACCGCCAACCGCAACCGCCCGCTTGGCTTTTCCCTCAAGCACCTGTTTGCCACATTCCACAGCACTGCCAGCAATCAGCATAGCCGCCTCCAAAATCTGTTTTGACACCGGCGTCTCTACATCATATGACTTATTCGCTTCAGCCAAGCGAAAAATCAAATCCAAATACTTCTCATCATGCGCTCTTAGAAGGTCCTCTCGGGATGCAGGCTGAGGCTCTACGCGAACGACGTTTGGTAGATTGAATAAGCCTTGGTTTTCAAAGAATTTCATGGCGTTGGCAAACCTGTCTCCCCTGAACGGATGTCCCTCGCCCAAATCGTATTGTTTCATCTTCTCATGGAACACGATGACAGTCTTCTCAGACATGGTTCTCGCTCACGGAACGAAGATAACAGGTTTATGCTGCATAAAAATCTGTGGATATGTGCTGAAAAAGAAAAAGGAGAAGAGTGATGTTTAGCTTATGTTTCGTGTTTCTCTTCGTCTTCGATCTGCGCTTCTGCTGACTGCGACTCTTCCGTGTGGGCTTCTATGGGCTCTATCGGCGGCTCAGGCAGCTTCTCTTTGACGTTTGAAACCGGAGTTTCCACGATCTCGACTTCAGTTTTGGAAATCTGGACTGGTTCAGGTGGCTCTATTCTGATCTCTTGCTCCAGCGTTATGTTGCCGCTTGAAAGTTGACTGATGGCTTCTTTGACTGTGTCAAGCTCATTCCTTGAATTCTCGAGTCCGAGTGAAAGAAGATCAACCTGGTGCTGATACACCTCCTCATCCACTTCGCCTGTCACATGCTGTATCTCAAAGTTAGCCAGAAGCATCTCCAACGTTCTGATCTGTCCTTCAAGCTCCTCTGTCTTCGTCGCCATCTTTTCATGCAACGCCTGCTGCTGCCTCTCGATATCAGTGATGGCCTCGTCTATTTCCTTGCTGAACGCGTCGTACGTAGGCTGCGATATTCTGTTTGCGCTCAGTAGATTGTCCAAGGCATGCTTCTTCTTCTTCGCAATCTCGAATTCCTCGTTCAATCTCCTCAGCGAATGTTTCCACGAAATCAATCTTTAGCACCGCACCACAGTCTACGACGCAAGAAGCCAATAACATTTGTTAACATGCACATATATCGCTAAGTGATAGAAACAGCTACCTCCATGTTCAGAATAAAGAACAAACCTTTTAAAAACGCCAAACCTAGAGTCACACTATAGCACTAAAAGCCGCAACATCACCAGGCGGCACTAAGAGTGAATTACGTCATCTCGAAGCCTTAGTCTCAGCGATTGTTGACCCTGGCTGTCTATACTTTGCCGATTCTGTTTCTACTTCTTATTCCGAATTAGAATAATTCTTAAATATCTATATCCAACAAAGAACATTACAACGTGAACAAACATGACGGCACTCACAATCATCGTTGGCGGTGACAGGTTGGAAGGCAAAATCCTCAAAAAAATGCATGAAAGAATAATCAAGAACTTCATGGACATAATCATCCTCGCCGAACTCCGAGACGGACCCCTAAGCGGATACGACGTCATATCCTTCATCCACAACAAATTCCACCTCCTCGTAAGCTCAGGTACCGTCTACTCACTCCTATACTCACTCGAAAGAAACAGCCTAATCGAAGGCACGTGGAACGAACGTAAACGCGTCTACAAACTCACCGACAAAGGTGTAAAAACAATCGAAACCATCATGTGTGCAAACGACAAGATCAAGAACTTCATAACCGGCCTCCTGAAAGTCCAAACAATCGCTTAAACCTTTTTCTTTTTGTCGCGGGAATCGAAATACTAAAGAACATCTTCATCAATTCTGTAGAAGCGAAAACCCGCAAGGGTCCGTAGCTCAGTCAGGACAGAGCACCGGACTTTTAAGCTGAAAGCGAAGCAAGGAAATCCGGTGGTCCCGGGTTCAATTCCCGGCGGACCCGCCATCGTGCAATCTTCATTCTTTGCCTTCATTTGAAACTTGAGGATCGTGTTTTTCACGGATGCATCTCCTTTCGTAATATTCACGAGTCCAGAACATCCGTTAAAAAATCTCTGGCCAATTCAATGAATGATTACACGATGAGTGCCAGAACCGAAAAGCTAGCCATATTGCCCATAGTAACAATGATCTTTCTCAGCTTTGCACTGGCAAACATAGACTTGGTTTTTCCGTCTGGTTCCGGAGGAAAAGTCGACCTATTCACGCAGAAAAAGCCCTTTAATGGGCTTGGGTCAAACGTCCAGAGCGATGCGTTTGCTCCGGGTGAGGAAGTTCAGATCTCTGCGTTCGTGACTTACAACGAGTACCCAGTGGCAAGCCTTCTCGTTGCTTTTGCAGTCTCCGGTCCCGGAAACCCGTTCGGAAACATCACCTTGTACAGGACTGCGTTTACGGATGAGGCCGGTGTAGCGAAAACAAGCTTCAGAATATCGCATCTGAACCAAACCACCTTTGGCGGGTGGAAAGTCACAGGAAGCACCATCATAGGCGAGATAGTGGTTCAAGATACAGTCACGTTCAGAGTAGGCTGGATCGTCGAAATAGTATCCGCGAAAACCGTTAACGAGCAACTCGTTGATCAAACTGAGTTCATGAGAGGAAACTACGCAGGCGTCGAGCTGACTCTGAAAAACATCGCTATGACTGAAAGAAACGCCACACTCACAGTCACTATTAACGATCCGCTAGGCGTCAGAGTCGACTCAATGCAGATGATCGATTTCGCAGTCAAACCCAACGCGACCCCGGTTACTGTCCATTTCTTCATGCATATTCCCGAAAACGCAGTGATCGGGAATGCTTCTGTCTTTGCAGACGCGTATACAGCTCCTGAAGAGTCTTCTGGTGTGCCGTACTGCCCTGAAGTCTCAAATCACTTCTCGATAGTTGCTCGAAGATACTTCTTACGGGTCAAAACAGATCCAGTCGGCATCGTAATGATCGCGGGTGAAGGTTGGTACAACGAGTATGCCACGGTCGATCTCGTCGCTCCAACAATCCTGGCTATTTCGACGGAAGCCCGCTACAGATTCAGTTATTGGGATGTTAATGGAGTATCCAAGCAAGAAAGCGTGAACGCAATTAGCATTCTGATGAACACTAGTTACACCGCAACAGCCCACTACGTTCTTCAATACTTTCTCACCGTCAAAGTCGATCCACCCGGCATCACAGCGATTTCGGGCGAAAGCTGGTACAACAAATCCGTTGCGGTAACGTTGTCAGCTCCGTCAGTTGCAGGCTACCAATTCAGTTACTGGGACATTGACAATATCACACAAGGAAACATGACCAGATCAGTCACAATAATCATGAATTCCTCCCACATTGCCACCGCACACTATACGCGAATAAAGTATCAACTCACTGTCGAAACCACAGCAGGCGGAACAACCAACCCTAAACCCGGAACCCACGTTTACAATGCTTCAACTACAGTCCAAGTCACAGCTTTGCCAAACGTAAATTACGTGTTTGGTCATTGGGAGCTCGATGGCGTTTCAACAGGTTCTGCATTCTCATTCTCGGTATTGATGAACCAAGATCACACGTTGAAAGCGGTCTTCTCGCCCGCTCCACCTAGCCCACCCATATGGGTTGCTCCGGGATGGCTCTACTGGCTCCTTTTGTTGCTGCTTCTGACAGTCTTGCTCATCCTGCTGATTCTGTGGCTTTACAGAAGAAGGAAGAAATCCAGAGAGTCCTTCTATTCAGGCTGGACCGCATGGTACTATGGCTATGATCGGTCAGACAAAAGACGCAAAAGAAGCTCATAGATGATTTCTTGGAAAGAAAAAAGTGATGACGGAAGCCTTCTCCTTTCTCCTGCTCGAGTCGATAGCCAGTATGTTTGAATGTTTATAAAACGGTTGTTTTGCATGTCGGCATATGTCAGCTTCCAAAATATGCTCTTTGCTGACCTCATTTCAATTTTTGAAACGTTGCTTTTAGGTCTCTCTATGGATGATTGTTATGGGAGAAAGGAATGCTTCAAGAGATAACTCTAGGTGCTGTTCAAATGCTCATATTGCTCTTTTGGGGCATGCTAGCGTTCATCATCATTTGGGGTGCGTTGTGGATGCGCTCCACCAAGAAAAAATGAGCATAGGCCTTCCTCACAGTATCAATTTTCCATTTTTCCAAGGTGCGTTCGCTAGATTTCTTGTGTAGCGTGGGTGTACGCACAAATTGATATTTCCTTTTTTTGTGCATACGTAGGGTTCGCTGGGAAAACAATGGGAAGAACCAAGCTTTTCCACGCACTGTTGACAATGTTGGTCGTGGTTGGGTCTTCAACCTTCGCTGTAAGCCTCTCTCAAATGGTAGGAACGGGATTCTGGACAGTCATGTAGATGAGCGACACACCTAAGCAGTTCCTGCAGACTTTGGCCGTGCCTGTGCTGCTCGTGCTTGCGTTTTGTTACATGCTGCTCTCGCTTTGTGTTGTGGCTTTTCCACTGAACTATGCATCGGCGTCGCTTCCGTTCTGGATTGTCTTCTCTTTTTGGCTCAGAGAGATGCGTCGTAGGCAGCGTTTGGGATTTGCCCACGATCGTGTAAGGGAGATCCCTGAAGAGCAGATGAGGTTTGCTCTCGAGGAACTTGAGAAAGAGAGAAGCAAAAGCAAACCGCTGTCTTGATTCTTATTTTGTGAAGACCCTTCCTCCCCTTTTTCTTCTAAGTCGCTGATGAACTCGCCGAGTTTTGCAGGGTTGTGCGGACAGCGTGCTAACTTGGAATGTTGATGGATTTTCCAAAACACATAAATTGCTTCTGCCTATCTTAGGAACTTTGGTCGGGCGGTAGCTCAGCCTGGCAGAGCTTCCGAGTCCACTAGCTCGCCTAGTAGACGGAGACGCTGTAGATGCCTACCCAAGGTGGGTGTCACCCAGCCTGCCGGGCGTACATGCAGAAACCGGAGTGTCGCAGGTTCAAATCCTGCCCGCCCGACCAAGAAGAACACCATTTTCAGACAAGGTTTTGGTTTGAGCAAAGTGGCTACGCATATTGACATCTGATCTTGCATTGTAGAATGCTTCACTTCACGGTTTGAACCTTCGGTCATTTTCAAACAAAGGTTAATTACCTTGTAGTCAAGTACTGAAACAAGGTGGACTGGTTGACACAAGCCGTTTCGATTCCTCGCCCTTTACTAAAGGAACTCTACGAGCACTTTGACAGAATAGAGGAAATTCTTGCCACTCTAGAAGAACTCTCGAACAAGGAAGGTTTGAAAAGAATCGAGAAAAGCCTCGAAGAATACAAGAAAAAGGAGTATGTCACCACAAGAGATCCTGAGAAGATCAGAGAAGCCTTGATGAAGGACTAGGCTTTGTCCTACAAGCTGATTTTTGCACGAAACTTCACGAAGGAATTCGATAAACTGCCGAAAAGCATCAAAGAACAGCTTTTGAAATCGCTGGGTAAGGCTGTAGATAGTCCCTATGCAGGAAGTTGCGGGGCAAGCTTGACGGATTATGGAGATTGCGGATAGGAAAGTATCGTGTAATCTACTTGATAGATGAAAAAGAGAAGGCGATAGTATTCTTAGACGTAGGCTTAAGAAAATCAATTTATGATTGACGCATAAATGTGGAATTTGAACGGAGCTGTGAAGCTACTCTGCCCGACAAAGCTTTCGCTCGGAGCTACCCTTCCCTCGTACAGATTGAATCCTTGGTTGACAAAAGGCTTAGAAGGAGAATCGTGTTTCTAGCATTAGCAAAGGGTTCGATTAGGTTTGAAGAGAAACGCACTGCCATGTGGATGCATATACGAAGATGACGGGTTCATGGTGGTTCGCGTTCATGAATGTGAATACCATAAACAAAGGCGAACTAGGAAGAGACCTTATCGCCCTAAAGCTGAATGTGTGAGACCCTGATCATTTCCTGCTGAATAGCCATGAGATGGCGGAGAGAGTCTACTTCATTTCCTGATAACCTCATATTCCTCCTCGTTTTTTGCGCCCAGTTCCAACTCAATTGCTCTGCGTATCTGAACATACGTCCATGGATCTGCTGTGAGATCAGATCCTTCGAAACTCTTGATCACCTTGATTGCCTCGACGTCTATGGCTATTCGGTCTCCACTAGCAAGCACAATGTTTGGGGTTCTGAGTTCGCCGCGTGCCGGTCCGCCGCTTATGAAGCATTTTCTCCCGTCCATGATTATCAGATTTGGATTCGCGACCAGGTTTAGGTCAGCGATTTTTTCCTGCAGGTGGCTCTCGTGCAGCCGCCCTCTTTCTTCGGGTTTCACGAAGCCCACCGCAAGCTTCAGACTCAGAGTAAACCTCGCCCACATGTGTGTTTTCACACAGCAGACATAAACAAGCTTTCTCGGTTCGAGAGCCTTTTCAGGCAAACTCACTTCTTGAAGATATTCGCCGCCAGTCTGAGCTTTGGCCCATCCTCCTTCATCAAAGCATGCAACTTCAGCGCCTGCTTCTTCTGCCTTGCGAAGCATGCCCGTTTCTTCAAACACCTTGCGGGTGGAAAGTGAAGACATCGAAGACTCGCCCAGAATCACTTTAGAGGCACCGTGTTCGTAGAGCAATTCGATGAGGGCTTTGACAAAATCTGGGTCGCTCGAAGCTGGCGGAGCATCTCCTGTGTTGAAATTCGGTTTCAGGAGAACTTCATCGCCTTTCTCTATGGCTTTCTCGAAGCCTCCGATTAGGTCAACAGCTTGAAGAATGTCGCTTTTCAAACCTGCCCTAGGCGAAAGCATACCGACCAAGGCTTTCCCGTTTGTCGTGAATGGATTGTCTGTCGCCTTTCCAATTCCCTTGTTTGCAGTCATGGCAAGACACTGATGGAGTTTCATGGATGGCTAGGATTTTAAACTTGCTTGGTCTTTTTGGACACTTTGTATGGTGATGAAGAGGACAGCATGTGAAGTTTTATATGACTTCACTTGTGATCATGCAGCAAGGGCAAGCTTGAAACCGGTGGTAGAGAACATTGTTTGATGGTTCTGACAGGGTCAGTTTGATACAGCCTTCGGCGATTCGAAGGATGGTTGAGCTTTCGGCGGGAATGAAGAATGTTGTTCATCTGGAGCAGGGTGAGCCGGATTTCACGACGCCGGAGCATATTTCGAAGGCTGCTGTTGAGGCTATTGAGAAGGGTTTTACGCATTACACGGAGATTGATGGAACGTCGGAGTTGCGTGAGGCTATTGCTGAGAAACTTGAAAGCGACAATGGCATCGATGTTGACCCTAAGACTGAGGTGACGGTGACTTCAGGTTCTCAAGAAGCCATGTTTGTCGCCGCACTAGGTTTTCTGAACAAGGGCGACGAAGCTCTAATCCTTGACCCATACTACCCTGCCTACTACGAAGACACGCTGTTAGCGGAAGCGAAGCCCATCACAATTCCTCTTGATGAAAAGAAGGACTACGCCGTGGAGATGGAGCAGCTGGAGAGAAAGATAACGAAGAAGACCAAGATGATTTGGATGTGCAATCCATCCAACCCAACGGGACACGTATTCTCCAAGAGTGATCTTGAAGCTATAGCTGAGGTAGCAAAGAGGCATGATCTGATTGTTTTTGCGGATGAAATTTATGAGAAGATCGTTTACGATGGTGTGAAGCATGTGAGTATTGGTTCTCTGGCTGGTATGGAGGATAGGGCGATTACGGTGAATGGTTTTTCGAAGGCGTACGCAATGACCGGTTGGAGGATTGGGTATGTGGCAGCTGGAAAGAAGCTTTCGGTTGCATTGCGTAACCTGCACTATTACGCCGTTCTGTGTCCTAACGCCATTTCGCAAAAAGCAGCTGTTGCTGCTTTGACAGGTCCGCAGAATTGCGTTCACGAGATGGTGAAGGAGTACAGCAGAAGAAGAGAACTCATGCTAAGCGGAATCAACAAGATTAAGTCTCTGCCTTACACCAGACCGAAGGGAGCATTCTACGTTTTTCCAGATTTCTCAAACTATGAAAAATCTGATGAAGCATTCGCGTCACATCTGCTGAAGAGATCTGGAGTAGTCACCGCGCCCGGCTCAGGTTTTGGAAAGGCCGGTAAAGGGCATTTGAGAATGTCATATTCAATCTCTTATGAGCAAGTTAAGGAAGGATTGGAACGAATCGGAACGTGCTTGGAGCGTTTGTAGGATTGCTTCATGATCCTTGCTTCTTTACCATGACCATGCCCTTTTCGGCATCTACCTTGACAAAGTCGCCAGTGTGAATGACCTCAAACGGGTCTTTTTCCAGCCTATCCACAAGAGGAACTTTCGTCATGAACGCACTGACAACAAGCACCGTTTCGACATCCTTGACAATCAAGGCTTTAGGAGCAACACTGTGCGAAGCCAGCTTAAACAAACCATCAATCTGAACCACCGAACTTGCTTTTCCAGACGGAAACACAAGCACCTTTCCAGCGAGGTTCTTTCCTGCAAGCTCATGATTTTTTTCCCTGACTATCCCTGTCCTAGGATCAGTTAGGTAGAAGCAGACAGGCTCATGAGAAATCAAAGCCTCGCCTTCTCCATAACCGCCGATAACCTTGTGGCATTTCAGCACGATGTCGTTCTTCATTCTCATTTCCCCTTGACGGCCGCTTCAACGCAATCCTGCAGTCTTCCCACTCGGGCCTCTTTGAACCTTCGATAGTAGGAGCACTTGGGCGAGTCAGTCATGCCCACCTTATTCCTGTAGGCAATCCAGCACGGTTCATCAATGCATGTGTCCACCACTACATGTCCCCCAGCTTTCTCTATCGTATCTACGTAGCCGATTCTCTCAGCCAGAAGCCGAGTTGTGGCTGATGTGCAAATCCAAAATGACACGTCATTGTGAATCCTTTTCCCACTCAACAACCTTGCAGCCTCTCCCACCTGCTTAAGCGTGTAATGCGGGCACCCAAGCATAACAAAATCCACCTTTTCACCTGTCGTCTGAAGCTCATCATAAGCCCGCTCAAGTTCACGATCAGTAACAGCAATCTTGTCCTCTGGAACGTCTCCCTGAAAAGCCTCTTCAACCGTCAACGTTTCAACCGTGAACCCAGGAATATAAAACATGGATATGGCTCCAGACACGTTTGACATTGCACAGAAGTTTATCAATTCCTCTGTGCTCGGCTGCCTTGATATGCCAGTGAGCACTGGAATCCCGTAGCCTATCTTTTTGCCAACGTAATATCCCAGAAGTGTGTAGTCGAACTCGTCCTTCAGCGTGGCTTCCACTTTCACTAGGTGCGTGCCCTTCCTGTTCTTCTTAACAAGCAACCCGTATTCAGGTGTCTTGCCGATAACACCCGCAGCTAACGCACTTTGAGCTGCCTCTCGATTAGTCCTCGCACCGATGACTGAATTCACGTAAGGCGTAGCACTCGACTCAGAAAAGGCAACCGTTTCACCGAACAACGGGATATTTTCCGAAAGATAAGGCAAACAGCTCCAACTCAAGATAGCGCCCACACGCTTGTAGGCATCCATCACTCTCCGAGCAACATCAGCCTCTTCCTCAGGAATCTTCTCAAACAACTCATGAAAATACGGAATATCATACACCGGATTCGTGCTTGTAGGTACCTTACAACGGGCGCCTCCATTAGCTAGAAGCTCAACGAAGTACAGGTCTCCCTCCTGGCCGCTAGAAGCAGCGTGCGCACGGCTTATGGGAATCATCTTTTCAGCGTCATACGCATCTCCAATCGCCACGAGCAGCTCAAGAGCCTTCTGCGTTCCTTCTCCAAACTCACCCTTGAGCACCCGTTCCTCTTCTTTTGTCAAATACATCTCGATTCACCAACATCCTGGTGTAGGGGCCTAAACTCATGTTATACACACGTTCTGCGGATGGCCCTCCAAAAATCTCACAATGTTGTCAACGCAAATATCCGTGCACCGCCTTGCTGCCTCGACCGTATTGAACCCGATATGCGGAGAGAGCACCACATTATCAAGTTTGAACAAAGGATTATCCTTGTCAGGAGGTTCCTGACCGAACACGTCCAAACCAGCAAACGCAATTTTGCCCGATCTCAACGCATCCACCAAAGCTTTTTCATCAATAACCTTACCTTGAGATGTGTTGACTATGACAGCACCATTCTTCATGGACTCGATTTCTCTGTTTCCTATCAGGCCCGCAGTTTCGGAAGTCAAAGTGACATTCACAGAAACCACGTCACTCTCTCTCAGCAGCGTAGCAAGATCAACATACTTCATCCCAATCTCTTCTGCCCTCTTCTCATTGGGGTATTTGTCGTAACCGAGAACCTGCATCCTGAAAGCTCTGGCCAATTCAGAAACCCGATAGCCAATCGCGCCCGTCCCGATAACACCCAGAGTCTTTCCAGCCAATTCGCGGCCTCCGAACGGTCTCCAATCGAAACCGCCATTTCTAACGTGCCTGTCGGCAAGAGGCAACTTCCTAACGGTCGCCAACAGCAGGGCAAAAGCATGCTCCGCAACCGCCTCGGTGGCATAACCCGGAACGTGTGCAACTACAATCCCCTTCTTTCTGGCTGCTTCAAGATCAGCGTAGTGACATGTGGTGGCCCAGATCGAGATCATCTTCAGGTTCTTGGCCGAACTAATAATCTCCTCAGTCAAGTGGCTCCAGCCAGCAATCACAATGTCGGCTGCCTCGATTCTTCCCTTCAATTCATCAGACGTTTCGGGAGGCTCTCGAAAAATCTCTACATCTCCAAGCGACTGCAGTCTCTTAACGTGCTCTTCTTCCAAGAAGACATGGTCTACCACAACTATCTTCATTTCTGATCATTTCCTAGAATGCAAGCGGTTGCTTAAATACTGTGTCAAAGAGGACCTGTAACACCTGTTAAGGATCTCCACGATTCCTGCTCTCGAAAGGCAAGTAGGTTTTTGTCGGATTACATGAGTTTGTCGTCAGAGGACAAAAAGGGGTTTCTAGCGCGCTCTTGATCTTACTCTCGGCTCTAGCAGTGTCCACAACCATTCCACGAATTCGCTGATGTTTTTAGTCTGTATATAGATGTCGCCGGGTCCACTGATTTGTGTTACTAGGCCTTCTCCGCCGAGAATGGTCTCCTTGAGTCCACCGAATTTGGTGACTTTGTATGAACATGTGCTGCTGAAGCCTACTAGGTGGAAGTTGTCAACCATCATGGTTTGTCCAGACTGCAGAGTGTGTCTGTCTATTGCTCCAAAAGTGTTTATGAACAGGCTTCCGCTGCCAGTCGCCTTTATCATGAACAGACCTTGACCGAACAATCCTTTTGTGAACCCTTCCCATTTGATGTCCAAATCCACGTTTTCGGTTGATGCTATGTAAGCTGACTTCTGTATCACGTAGCCTTCGTTCGGCCTGACTTCAAGCATCTCAATGTCGCCCACAGGCGCAGCGACAAACGCCGCTTCTCCTGCGCCTTGGGTTGCAGTGTACTCATTGACCCAGAAAGATTGACCGCCGATTATGGCCAAGCCCAGGCTCCCAAGGAGGCTTCTCTCTCTTTTTCGGGTATGGACCTCAATGTTCGGGCTCATGTAAGTCATGGCGCCTGCTTCTGCGATTATCTTGTCGTTCTGATCCAGCGTTACTACGAGCATTGAGTAGGACGGTTTGTACTTTATTTCATACTTCATTCTTGCTTCCTCTTCTTCCAGTATTCTTTGTGCGAAAACTGTTAATAACATCTTCTTACAAAAAGCTGTTATTGGTGTTTCCGTGAGCTTCGGCGGTTACGACTTGATGGGTTTCATTGGGCTGATAGTTCTGGGTTTAGTTATCATCTTTCTCATCAGGCTGGTTCTCGTCCTTGTTCCTGCCGTTCTCGTAGCCGTCACAGTCTATTGGCTTACTGGAAGCACTTGGTGGGCTGGTTTGGCGTTTCTAGTCATCGCAGCCTTGTCAATACTCAAGAAACTGTGATTCATGCGGTCTTTTTTGACGGAAGAAGGTAGGATTGTCCCTGTTTTGGCAATGGGTTTCATAAACCTTTTATATCTAAGAGTGCGTGGATAACAGTAATTGGACTAATGTATCAAGGTGCTTGCATGGAACCAAGTAAGAAGCCCTTAAACGTTTTGATCAAGCAACTGAACGCCAGCATCTCCGTCATGCTGAAGAACGGTTGCGAATACAAAGGCAAGATGATCAAGTGCGACGGACACATGAACATACTTCTGGAAGGCGCAACCGAATGCAAGGAAGAACAACTTCTGACTAATTACGGCAATGTCCTGCTACGCGGAAACAACATACTCTACATAGCCCTAGGACCAGGTTAGACAGCAATCGTTCTGCAAACCCCGGTCACGTATTCCAGTGCTTCTTTCAGATCAACCTTCAGCATACGCTTTCGTCTGAAGTATTGCAAAACATTCTGCACATCACGAGTCAAGAGCTCTGTCGCGTTTGGGTGCTTTGCTAAAATGTATTGAGGCCAGTCAATGATGAGAATGTGCATATCAGGTTTCAGGATAATGTTGTATTCGCTCAAGTCACCGTGAATGACATGAGCTTTCAAGTATGATTTTCTGACATTTGTCAGAATCCTTTTCAGAACCCTTTCCGGTCTCGGGAACTTCTTCCAATCTGCCAACCTTCCTCCATCGATCATTCCCATGACCACAACATGGCGGTTTTGACCCACAGGTTCTGGTACAGCTATGCCAAACGGATAGATGAGTTTAAGCGCCTCATATTCTTTTTCGGCTGCCAGACGGGACTGAAAGAGCCAACTAACAGAATCCGCTGTATAAGCTCTTTTTCGTTTGGTCTGGCGGAAACTGATTCTGCCAAGTCTGTGAAACTTCACGGCAATGCGTTCGTCCTTCGGGTTTAACGCACCGAAAACATCCGCTTCTTTGCCCACTCCAAGCGATTTGCCGAAGGCTTCCAGGACACCAGCTTTGACAAGTGCATTGATAGCTAGACTATCATAGCCAGCATAGTTCAATGTATGTCCAATGTACGCGCCGCGCATTCGGTAGATCAGACCCATCTTGTCAAGACGATTCAACCTGAAATCCACATCTCGGGCAAGATCAAACTTCGAGAATCTTGCTATTTGCTCTTCTGACACAAACTCATGCTTGCTCATGCCCGTTTCAATGACCTGCAAGACCCTGAGGTCATCATTCTCCAACGAACGAAAAACCCGAACCGCAATATCAGCCGACGACATGGCAAGGATAAGAAGCATGAACACAGATATGAATTTTGGTTATCGCGTAACTCTGAGTTTTTCTACTTCGCTTCGGGTTGGAGCAGAAACTGTTATGGATTTGACAAAGTCGCTCGGCCCATATTTCACGAGAATCATTTCAGCCTCATTGTCTGAGTAATATGCTGTCAGGCCTGCAGCTTTCTTGATGGCTTTCAGTGTCTTTGATCCTTGAAGGATCGTTGTTGGGCTTCCGCAGTCTGGAACTTCGAAACGATAGTCATTTGGCGCCTTCAGCTGAAGCAAAGTTCTGTTCTCAGCCTCGTTTCTTCCCACAATTATCTTGTTCTTCATAAATCTGAAGTGTCTGCCCGACTTCAGCAAGGCTATGTCTTTCAGAGAGACTCGCTTCCTATGCTTAAGCAGGTCTCTCAGCTTGTCAGCAAACTCTTTATAGGTAAGCAGGCAGCCACCAGCTGGACATGGATAATCCACTATATTGTACTTCTTGGCCAGCTCAAACTGCTTCTTTCTTGATCTCCCGCGAATATCAGACAACTTCTGCCTGTCTACAAGCCTTCTTCTCTCTGCCATCGTTTCAGGCAACAGCTTTGACGACAATGGTCTAAGTATCTTGCCCTTAAGCCCAGCCTCCTTCTCTATAGTCTCGAGAGCCCTCAAATGCTGGGACATCGGTCTTTCGTTCAGGACCTCACCCGTGAAGATGAATGATGCTCCTATTTCCCGCGCATATTTCTTGGCTCTCTTCAGCATGAAAATCCTGCAGTCAATGCAAGGATTCATATTCCTTCCGTAACCATGCTTCGGTGCTCTAACAACCTTCAGGTATTCCTCGCCAACGCTCACAACCTTCAAAGGTATGCCGAACTCTTTCGCTACCCCAGAAGCCCCGCATCCTCCCTTCCCACAAAGGCAAAACGGGGACACAAAATTTATGGCTTCAACATCGATACCTTGATCCAGAAGCAACTTAACAGCCAGAGTGCTATCCAAACCGCCAGACAGAAGCCCCAATGCTTTTGTTTTCTTCATTTCACCTCTTAGAGATTCCAGACCCTTATTTAAACGTCCACCCATCACTCAGGAGCCAAAGAATGCCCTGCGCGAAGTTGAAAAACAGACTCGTGGTTTCTCCGCTTGTCTACTAGCTCATCGCGTTGAACCCGACAAGGCTAATCTTGCTTCCGCACTTGTTGCACTGCAAGACTATCCTCTCTAACCTATCTTCTTCGACAACAGGTTCCAGGATCCTGTAAGCATCCTCCGAAGTGTCATCAGGAGAAATTTCCATCCCACACTTCGGGCACTTCACGTTCCCTCTGCCTTCGACTTTGGTCAAATCGATGACGTAAGGCTTGATCTTCTGCACTTTCTCTCACCTTCACTCATTTTTCGTTTCCCGCCACCAACGAAGACGAAAGCAGGGTGAGGCTCGAGGAAGGCCTTCTCATTAACGTGATCCTCGTCTCCTCGGTGGTTTCGGGCAGTCAAAGCGGTTCCGGGTTAGACAGACTTGTTGCCTACATTAGGGAGCATGACATATGTCATACTTAAGTCTTGTCCACAAAAACACCAACTCAACTTGTAACTCAAGAAACGCCATCGAAGAATGGTTTGCGTATGAATAAGTTTAATAAGTCTCGTGCATACTGAGGGGATGTGCAAAAACACGGTTTTTTGCGCTAAATCGTATAGGAGTTGAGTAGGAAATGGCTAGTAGAGAGATGAATAAGGCAGTTTGTGCTGAATGCGGGAAAGAATGTGAAGTCCCATTCAAGCCGGACGGTACAAGGCCCGTTTACTGCCGAGAATGTTATTCCAAACGCAGAAACACTAGGAGATATTAGGCTAAGAAGCTAACATATATCCTTAGTTCACAACCTTTTCTTTTTTCTTGTCTTCTGTTTCTTTGCCTGTTTACCGCTATTCATAATAGGAGGAACAATTCTATAGGTTCATCATCGTGTAAGGTTAGGAGTAAGATAATGCCTACAGATCCAGTTTGCGGTGTGGTTCTGGACGAGAATACGACCAAGTTCAAGATCACTCATGACGGAGAAACCTACTATTTCTGTTGTTTGAAGTGCAAGAAAAGATTCAAACGGAACCCCATGAAGTTCGTGAAGTAGCTAGCTCTTATGTGCCCATCCTCTTGGTCGAATATTAGTTGAGCTTATCCGCCAACTTGCTTTCATAGCTCTAGACGAATCAGTGGAAAATCGCTCTTTTCATCTTTCGTCTTGAAACCATGCTTCAGGTAAAGCTTCAAAGGGCCTGAGGGGTTTTCTGCTGAGCTCCTTCTTGCGAATGTTTCGACAGCTTTCGCACCTCTTTTATCGGGTCCAGCTGCAAAATCCTTAAGCATGTCTGTCCCGAACCCTTTTCCACGTGCTCCTTTGTCTGTGATGTAAAGGCATGCAATAAAGATGGCATCCTCGTGTGGCTGTTCGGACGTGTATTCTTTCACTCGTGGGAAGAATTTTGCAGGCGCATACTGCATGAAGCCAACGGGAACGCCGTCGGAGAATGCGGTTTTCATGCAGCTTCCAAACTCCTTGGTTACCTTGTTGAACCATTCCCGTTTTTCCTTTTCCTTCTCAGGGTTCAGCATCTCTTCGCCATAGTCACCTGTTGTCTGCCAATAGAGGCAATACCTGCACGGAACAGGAAGATCCCTGTAACTGTCTTGGTTCACGCTTTTGATTTCGAGCAAGAATCTTCGACTCTTGATCTGACTATTCGGCGAAGTATTGTAGATGAGTCTTTCGGAAAAACGTGATTCTCCGTGGACACAACGCAGAGTCAGCAATGGGATCTGAAGAGATCCCTCTAAAGCGTTTTAACTGCAATGGCCCGCATAATATGTGGTGAGCGGTGAAACCATGCGGATCGTGCTAAAACTGGGAGGCTCAGTCGTCGCTTCGCCAATCAAACCCCACTTGATAAAAGAATATGCAGCATTAATGAAGCAGCTGAAGACTGAAGGCCACGAAATAGCGGTTGTCGTGGGCGGAGGAACGTATGCAAGGGAGTTCATAAGAGCCGCGGAGGAATTGGGTCTGGAGGAGAAAGATCAGGACCAGATCGCTATATCTGTTTCTCGGCTTTTCGCTCAGCTCTTCATGATGGAACTCGAAGAAGCAAGCTGTAAGGCTATCCCATTTACAGTTGAGGAAGTAGCAAGATGTTTAGAAGAGGGCAGAATTGCGATCATGGGTGGTCTAAAACCGGGAATGACGACAGATACGGTTGCGGCGCTAGTTGCCGAAAAGGTCAAGGCCGCCTTGCTGATCAAGGCCACAGACCAGGATGGCGTTTATGACAAAGATCCTAGGAAGTTTGCGAACGCCGTCAAATTTGATCATCTGAATCTTGAGGACTTGTCTTATGTGTTTGCAGAGGATAAGCATAGGGCTGGCATTCACCAGATCATTGATCCTGAAGCAGTTAAGATTCTCAGGAACGGTCGCGTCAAAGTTGTAGTTGTCAACGGGTTCAAACCTGACAATGTGTCTAAGGTTGTTAGGGGCGAACATGTTGGCACGCTGATTGATTAGCTGAAACGTGTTTCTGCAATGAGAAGGCTTAAATATCACTGTTGATATCGCTGTCGATATCAAATACGATATCGATGGTGATATAAACGTTCCCGCATAAGAGACATTGGATGCGACATACTGCAATGGTTCCGAAGGGGTTCATACGGTATCAAGTTCTCGAATCCCTCGGTGAAAAGCCTATGTCAGGTTCTGAGATAATAAATGAGATAGAAAATAGGACGAAGGGCAGATGGAAGCCGAGTCCAGGCTCAATCTACCCGCTCTTGGCTTGGCTACAGGATAATGGTCACATTAAGGAGATGCCGGCTGAACAAAGCGGAATGAAACGTTACGAACTAACCGAAAGCGGCAAGGCTCTTCTTGAGGAACAAAGGAAAATAATGGCGGAACAGAGGAAAAAGATGGAAGAATACACAAAGAACCATGTGAGATTTGGGAAAGCTGGTTTCTTCGGTCCACCATTTATAGGCGCATTGTTAGCGGATTTGCCTGAAGAAAAGCTGGCTGAGGCGAAAAAGACAATGCGCAGACTCGTGACTGCTTTCTTCGAATTGGGACAGAGTATAGGGGAGCATGCGTCCTTAGAAGCCTTCGATGAAGCGCTGAAACTTTTAAATAATACGGCTGAAAAGCTTGAGGAGATAAATGAGAAACTGAGGGGTTCGAAACATGAGTAAAGAGATTGAAGGCCCCGTTGAGAAATCCGGGGAGATAAACGTGAGTGAAGAGATCATCAAGGCTGAAGGACTGACGAAAGTTTTCAACAAGCATCTCACAGCGGTTGATCATGTGAACTTCAGTGTAAAACATGGCGAAATCTTCGGATTCCTCGGCCCGAACGGCGCTGGAAAAACAACAACGATCAATATGCTGATAACACTGTTGAAGCCCACGGGAGGCACAGCTCATATTTTGGATTTTGACATCGCAAAGCAGCAGAACGACGTTAGGAACGTGATCGGCGTTGTGCCCCAAGAATATACTGCCGATGAGGACCTGACTGGTTTAGAAAACATACTTTTATGTGCTGACTTGTACGGAATTCCACGCAAGATTGCAAAAGAGCGTGCGACGGAATTGCTAAAACTTGTTGAGTTGACCGATTTTAAGGACAAGAAGGTTCAAACCTACTCTGGCGGGATGCGCCGCAGGCTTGAGCTTGCATGCGGACTGATAAATAGACCGAAAATCCTTTTCCTTGATGAGCCTACGCTAGGCTTGGATGTTCAAGCCAGAACCGCAACTTGGAACTACATAAGAAGGCTGAAGAAGGAATTCGGTATGACACTTTTCATGACTACACACTATCTGGAAGAAGCTGATTCGCTTTGCGACCGCGTTGCGATAATCGATCATGGAAAGATAGTTGTGACAGGCGCACCTGAAGAGCTTAAGCATGGCCTAGGTGGTGACATCATAACCTTAAGCGTTAAGGACGATCCTGACGTGACTGAACTCATCCGCAGTGTTGAGAATGTAAAGGAAGTCAAGAAGGAAAACGGTTCATACCGAATCAAGGCAGAGTACGGAGAGGTAACAGCGCCCTTCGTAATTGAAGCCTTGCGGAGGAACGGGTACGTTGTGACGAAACTGATGCTCACAGAACCTACGTTGAATGAGGTTTACTTGGAATATACAGGCAAGTCCTTACGGGATACGGAAGAGTCTGTGGAGACAATTAGAACACAGAGGATGACGATGAGGAGGGCGAGGGCATGAGCACATCTGATGAGTATCATCCAAGCAGGTTTCATGGTATCTGGGCGTTGACTAAGCGAGAGCTGAAAAAATGGTTAAAGGAACCCATAATTCTCCTCATGGCTATACTCCAGCCAGTAATATGGATGGGGCTATTTGGAAAAGCGATGAACTTGGGCAACATGTTCTCAAGTAGCAACATAAATATTCCAAGTGTCATTCGTATCTCTGGCAGCTTTGTCATTCCTGCGCAATCTGGAGACATATATATTTCTGGTACCGCGCTTTCACAGATGTTTGGTAACTTAGGTCCAAGCATAATGCAGAATATCTTTGGTGTCACGGATTACTTCAGCTACATGTCTGTGGGCATGATATCCTTCATTGTGCTGTTCACAACGATGTTCAGCGGCATGTCCATAGTTTGGGATAGACGCTTAGGATTCTTGAACAAAGTGCTCAGCACTCCAGTGTCAAGGGGAGCAATAATACTTTCAAAGGTTTTCAACGCATCTCTGAGGGCGATGTTCCAAGCTACGATAATCCTTGCACTTGCGGCAGTGTTCGGCTTGCAAGTCAGCTCAACTTGCAGCCTGCTCAACATACTGGGATTGTACGCTGCTGTGTTCCTTCTCTGTGTGGGGCTGTCGTCTGTGTTTTTGGCGCTTGCTTTGAGGTCGACCAAATGGGAAACACAGATGGCGATTGTGAACCTGATTAACTTGCCGTTAATGTTTGCGAGTAACACGTTCTTCCCAATATCACAGATGCCAGATTGGATACAGGCAATAGCGCGCGTGAATCCGATCAGCTATCTGACGGATGCAATCAGACAACTCACAGTGTGGCAACTGAATGCTTCATCGTTGATGTTTGACTTCGCTTTTCTCGGCGTCTTCGCGGCTGTGTTTTCCGCCATCGGCATAGCTCTCTCGTGGAGATACCTTACAAAGTAGCGGCGCAAGATTAGAAGACGGAAGGTTCAGAATGACAACGATCGTTGAAGCATTCGACTTGAAGAAAACCTACATGCTTGGTAAGGTTCCCGTCAACGCCCTGCGCGGTGTGAACCTGAAGGTTGAAAATGGCGATTTCCTAGCCATTCTCGGCCCATCTGGAAGCGGCAAATCAACTCTGCTGAACCTGATTGGAGCTCTAGACAAGCCGACTGAAGGAAAGATGCTGATTGAAAGCGTTGACGTTTCCACACTCAATGACAACCAGCTGGCAGATCTTAGACGCCGAATAGGTTTCGTGTTCCAATTCTTTAACCTCATCCCACGGTTCACAGCAAGAGAGAATGTTGAATTGTCAATGTCTATAGCCGACATGAGCAGAGCTGAAAGGAGAAAACAAGCGGAGGATCTTCTTGAGACAGTCGGCTTAAAGGAACGAATGAATCATAAACCAACCGAACTGAGCGGCGGCGAACAGCAACGTGTAGCTATCGCCAGAGCTCTAGCGAACAACCCTCGATTTCTGTTAATGGACGAACCGACAGGAAACATAGATTCCAAGACTGCAAACGAAATAATGGGGCTGGTTAAGAAGCTAAACAAGGAGAAAGGTGCCACCATAATAATGGTTACTCATGATCAGCATTTGGCAGAAGAAACCAAGAGAACGGTCCAGATGTTTGATGGTACAGTACTCAAAGAGGTTGTGAATTGAAATGAGAACAAGAGATGTTTTCTCCTATTCCTTCAGTGCAATAAGATTAAGAAAGCTTCGTGCAGGTCTGACAACCTTAGGGGTAGTTATCGGGATTGCAGCTATCGTTGCTTTGCTTTCGATTACTCAGGGTCTGCAAGATACTATAACTCGGCAGCTTCAAACAGGGTTGGCAACTGACACGTTGATTGTTTCCGCTGGTAGGGGCTTTGGTGCTGTCGGAGAAGGCGGATTAGGAGGGGCTAGTTCTGGCTTTAAATTGTTTGTCAATGATACGCAGACGATCAATGCGATGGAAAATGTCCAGATGTCGATAGCGATAATTCAAAGGGGAGGCACTGTCAGATTTGCCGCAGGATCCCGTAACACCACGATAGTGGGTGTGGATTTCGCCAAGTACGCCAGTATCTACAGCAGCACCTTTGTGGCTGAAAGCGGAGACATACCTTCGAATCCCGCAAACACAACGGTTGTAGTTGGGAAACGAGTAAGTGACCCCTGGAAAAACGCGACCACACTTTGTAATGCAGATGACAATGTTGAAGTCGTTTGGCAAGCACGCGTAACTAAGACGTATGCGGGCAATGTCAGTGGTGTTCTCAAAGAGGTTGGAGGTTTCGGCTTCGGAGGGCCTTCGGATTCTAACGTTTATGTGCCGCTTTCTCAGGCTCAGAGTTTCTTTGGAACCGATGAATGCAGTACGATAATCGTGAAATTGAAAAACAGTGACAAAGCGACTATTGACAGCGTTTCGAAGGCCATAACTGATGCTTTCAACAAGGAGGTCTCAGTAATGTCTGCGACAGCTGTGCTCAACATTCTTTCAAGCGTCTTCTCAGTCATCGAGCTTTTCTTGGGCGGGATTGCAGCCATCTCACTATTGGTGGCGGGCATAGGCATAATGAACATCATGATAGTTTCTTTGATGGAGCGCACAAGAGAAATAGGTATACTGAAAGCATTGGGTATGAAAGGTCGGACAGTGCTTCTGGTTTTCCTGTGCGAGTCGGTGATAATCGGCTTGATGGGTGCAGCAATCGGCATAGGTTCGGGTTGGGTTTTAGCGAACGTTGTTGCAATAGTCTTCCGTGGAGGAGGCGCATTCATGGGGAATCAAGCGGCGGGAACTGGCGGAATGACGATTACTCCCGTTTTGACCCCCACAGTGTTTCTGGGAGCGTTGGCCTTCGGCGTGGGGGTCAGCGTGATCTTTGCGCTCTACCCGGCTTGGCGAGCTTCAAGACTCAAACCAGTAGAAGCCTTAAGATACGAGTAACCTCGTTCAGTATGCGTGGGTCACGCATTGAGGAGGCTATATCCTGAACATCCGTTTGTTGGCGTCGGAGCGGTTATTGTCCGAGATGGCATGATATTGCTTGGGAAGAGACGCAATGAGCCGGGAAAAGGAAAGTGGAGCATCCCCGGTGGTCTGGTCGAGTTGGGTGAGAGCGTTGAGCAGACCGTCATAAGGGAAGTCAAAGAAGAAACCGGCCTTGACGTTGAAAAACCAGATCATATTGATGTTGTTGACAAGATAGACATAGACGAGAACGGCAAGGTCAGATACCATTTCGTGATAATCGACTACTTCGTAAAACTGAAAGGTGGCAGTCCTAAGGCTTCAGGCGATGCCGCGGGACTGAAATGGGTCGCGCTTGAGGAAGTTGAAAAACATGAACTGACGCCAACATTCAGAATTTTCTTCCAGAAAAACAGGATGAAGTTGGAGAAGCTCAATTCGTGCCATTGAAAAAGAGCCTTGTTTCACCCATGGTTTTGATGTCGAGCGCCTTCACTTTGACCACCATCGGAAAGTCCTTCACCACTTTCCCTAATGCGAGACAATGATGTGGTGGTAAGTCTCTGGCTATCGATCTGACGGTTTCTGCATCTACTCTGGCTGCGCGTGAAACCACGTCTAAATCGTGTTCATTAGTGAAATTGAAAAGGAATATGTTGTCGGCTTGTCGATAGATGTTTTCGCGAATAGTGTCCGGCTGGTTTGTGATGAATGTTGTGAAGATTCCGAAGTGCCTCATGCGTGTCACGATGTCGTCCCAGTAGGTCTCGCGCAAGTACAGATGTGCTTCCTCGGCGAACAGAAACGTCGCCTTGAGTTTCCAGCTCGTCAGCATCTCAACAAGCCTTCCAAGAACGTATTCAACGACTATTTGTCGATCTATCGTTGATGTGTTTCTGAGGTTGATTACAACTGCGCCGCCCTGCTCTTTTGCCTTGAACAAACAATCCTCCAGCAGCATGGCTTCGGAAGCATTGTCTGTGAAGAAGCCCGAGTTAATCAGAGAATGATATCTTGAAAACAGCGCATCACGGACATGCTGGTTGCATTGCCAAACTGGAATGACTTCGCCTAGCTCATGCAAAGTAAGCTTGTCTCTCTCCTTCAACGATTGCCATATGCGCCTGAACTCTCGAGCTGAAGTTCCAGGCAAGTGAAGCGCATGAATAAGAATACCAAGCAAAACGTGCAGATTCAGCTGCTTCAAGGCAACCTTGAAATTCTGAGAAGGCGTCAAGACATGAACCCTATCGTAATAAGCACTCCTTTTCCCATCGGACGTCATGCCCAAGCCCGAGTACTCGCCGTTCAAGTCGAAAATCACGACCGTAGCCTTGTACCCAACCAAGTTGGCCATCAAGAGCTTGGACAGGTGCGACTTACCAGTCTCTTTTTTCCCAGTGATTATGTTCAATTTCCCGTCCAAGTGTGAAGCGTCAATGGTGAGAAGGGAGGAGTCTTTTGTGCCGCCCAGAATGATCGGTAGCTTGCCGTCAACCTTCGCAAGCTTCAGCAACGTCGGGATTGTTAGCTTTTTTATGGTTGACTGGGATCGGGAGGGAAGCCAAGAGCTGCTTGGGCTTAGGCTCTCGTTTTCGACGGTTGCTCGTATTTTGCAGATGACTAGGCTCGCATCCTGAATGTACGTGATATGCGAAGCAATATCCAGAGGGTCGAAATCTTCACCCTGTATCACTTCTCCTCCGTCGGGCAAGCTTCGGAGGAGCTCTTCCAGAACGCCTGGAACGCTTGCGAACTGTACGTCAATTACTTGGGCTACGAGACCTCTTCTAGCTTCGGCATCCTCCACGAGCAGGTAGTCTCCTTTCTCCACGGTTTCGTTTGGAAAGCTCAGAATCTGAAGCGTGTTGCCTTCTTTCTTGTACAGTTTCATGAGTAACTCTCACCTCTGCCGAATGGCCCGAACAGAAGCCTGTGCATGTCTGGCCTGTCGATGATTTGGAATCCGCACTTGCGAACAGCGAAGTGTTGCATAGCAATAACTTCATTCGCCGTGAAAGTGCACAAAATGTGAGCTAACCGCAAGGTTTCGGGATAGCTTTGAGATAGTGACTCGTTCCAGAGGAGCTTCTCGACAGCTTCAATTCTTTGCTGATAGGCGACTTCTCGGTCAATGTCTAGTCTGAATGCGTACTTTTCCTTGCTGAAGCGAGCCACGTAGACATCGCCCAATAACAGGATTGGCGGTTTGGTTCTCAAGCCGCTTATTTCGTACAAGTATGGGGGTCTATGTTCAGGCAGAACGTCCGTGATAAGACGCCCGTTGAGCCTCAAGTTAGTCATTTTCGAGAAAGCCAGAACCGTGTTCTCTCTCTTTCTTGCAGTGCTCAGTATTTCTTTCATGAGTTGTATCGGCGTGTCGCCAATGCCTGAGGTTAGCGAGCCGTCGAAGAGTATTAGTCCTTTGCTTATTGTTTTGGAAAGCATGGTTTGGAGCCATCTTTCGAGGAGGCTTGCTATTCTCATGGGCATTTGGATTATGTTCGGGAAGTTTTGGTGGTTGTTTTCATGTGATGTGCTGAAGTATGCTCTTTGAAGGGTAGCGTAGACTTCTCTCTTGTTTTCTTCAGTAATGTGGAATATGAACGGTCCTAGCCTGCTGTACCGATAGCTTCTGTTTTCTTTCCAGACGTTTGCTCCTCTTACAGCGATCAGAATTCCAGTGCTTGTTTCGCCAATCTTGATGCTTGAGGTGTCCACTGCGGCAACGATGCTAGGTATGTGTCTCGGTCTCAATGCTATTGGTTGTGGTTTGAAATGTACGGTGTTTAGGATTTCGATGTTGTTGGTTTGTTGAAAGTTTTGTTGATTTAGTTGAATGGGCTGGTTTTGCACATGTTTCAGCGAGTGCAGGCTTAGTTCTATGAAGCGTTTGGGCAATGTTGTGTCGATGGCGGGTTGTGGAAAGTTATATTTTGGTGTTGTTGTAATAGTATATTGCTCAATCACCAAGATTCACCAATAGCCAATAAGCCATGAAAGGCGTATTTAAGTGTTGCGCATGTGCAAGATGCGCAACACAATATACAACAAGGTGAAACGTTGACCGAAAAAGAATCCAAACCACCCATACGAGTCAAAATGAAAGTCGGAGAGGTAGAGTTCGAGATAGAATGTCAAGAAGACCAACTCCAGCCTACAGTTGACAAAATCCTGTCTGCCGTAACCGAAAAGCTCAAAGAGACCACCCTCATAGCCGGAAGACCACCACAACTACCAAGAGCCGAAACATGCAAAGGCATAATACAAAAACTCTGGCAGGAAAGCTTCTTCACGACACCAAAAGGGCTCAGTGAAGTCCATGACGAAATGGCGAGACGAGGCTTTCACTACGACCGCACGGCCGTCGCCCACGCTCTAATCGACCTAGTCAAAGACGGAATACTCACACGCGAAGGAAAATCCCGCAGATACCAATATGCCCAAAAAAGACCGCCACCATGACGATCACGACGATAGGCGGACATTGAGCTTGAATCAAACCAGACAGGCAATCAAGGCGGTAACCTTCGACCTCTGGGAAACCTTGCTTTTTGAAAGAGACGGTGACAGCGAAAGAAGGACGGCGGCACGCTGTTTGAACCTAGCGAAGGTATTGAACGGGTTCGGTTTGAGAGTGACCGTTGAACAAGCAGGTTCAGCCTTGCAGAAGACAATCTCATCACTTCTGGCCATTTGGGACACAAACAAGGATGTCACGCACATGGATCAGCTAAGACTGATCGTGAAGCACGCGTCAGAAGGTACAGTTTCCTTGAAAGAAGAATGGGTTGATGATCTTAGTTCCGCTTATGTTTCACCTATCATCGACGTTCCACCGTACCTAAACCCGGATGTACGAGAAGTGTTAGCTTGGATCAAGAGCCGAAACATGCGCATTGGGTTAGTATGTAATACGGGACTGACTCCGGGAAGCGGGTTGCGAAAGCTCCTCTCAAATGAAGGAGTGATTCATTATTTTGACCTGTTGATCTATTCTGATGAGGTAGGCATCCGCAAACCTGACCCAGGAATATTCAACTTGGTCGCGCAAAAGTTGAGCCTGAAGCCGTGTGAGATCGTTCATGTTGGCGACAATCTGAAAAGCGACGTATGCGGCGCCAAGAACGCGGGTTTCAAGGCAGTACATCTCGACAGTGAGGAAGGACGAGACAGACTAGCCGAGGCCGATCCTAGCTCACTTGTGGTGCTTTCAAGAGACCTAGGCAAGCTGGGAATGGAACAGATGGCTCCTGACAAGACCATAGCGTCTCTCACGATGGTAACAAAGACCATCGAAGAACTCGAAAGACTGGCCTCGGGAGCAACACGAAACTGACGGCTGAAAGTCCCGTCTTGCTCAAAGTCGCAAAGGTCGAGTGTCGATTTTGGCCTTGATCTTTGGAAGAACCTCTTTCTGGACTTGAGCCACGCCAAAAGTAGTGATTCTGTATTTCTCATCAGCCGTTTTTGCCGCTACTCCATTCTTGACAAGCTCTCCTAAGCGCGTGCTCGTTATCTTGGCATCTTTCCCAAGCCTTGCTTGCAATTCCTCTTTCGAAACAGCCTCATTTGCTGCCATGCCCAATTGAAAACCAACGTAATTGGCGAGAAGCCACAGTTCGAGAGTCTCATTGTCTGTGAGTTTGTCTCTGGGGACTAGCAAGTTCGCGCCCTCTTTCGAAAAAGCGGTTATGCCTTCACAGTCTTTGGCAAGTTCCTGCAAGTCAACCACTAACATTAGCTTGTTTGCAATCCCGAAGGATGGCAGAAACTCGCTGAAGAACTTGCTTATTGAGAGCCAGACTTGCTCTGGGGGGCCCGAAAAGGTCTGCTCGGCATCTTTGTATTTGATTTGGATCGTTACGTTGTTGGGTTGACTAGTCAACTCATTTTGCCTCTGAGCTTGGCTAGGACATCGTCTTCTACCCATCTTTCTCCTTGGGTGGTTAGCCTGAATTCTGGTCTGTTGGGGTCTGGTTTGAACACTTGGCCTCGCTTAGTCATCTCGTTAAGCCGGGCGGGAACCATGCATTTTATGCCGCTTGATTCTAGAAGCCTCTGTAACTGAGCTGCCGTGTTTTTCTTTTCCTTTGATGCGTACAGCGTTACGCCGATGGCCTCATAATGCGTGAGCGACTCGCGCGTCATTATGACAGGGCCTTCCGTGGTGAACTCAACCATACCTTTCAGCTGAACACCTGAAGGCATAAGCCTGTTCGAAACGAAACTCGCAATCTTCTCCATGAAGTCCTGCGGGAAAGCTTCAAGCGTGCTCAAAACCTCTTGCGCGTTCTCGCCTTCGACCACGATTTCGCCGAAAGGCGTCTTCATCCGTGCTTCAACCTTTTTCATTCAGCTTCCCCTTTAACGCCCAACGCTTCCTTCTCCGCCAGTATATACACAAAGCCTGTATCCGTGTTCCAACGCCTAACCCTTCCCCGCTTAACAAGCTCTATGAGGACCCCAGCTAAAACTCGTCCCGAGAAGTTCAATCCATTGGCTTTCAACGCGTCCCTCAACTCTTCCGTGATCCGAGGTCGCCACTTACCCCAGTCCGTGCCCAGAATTCTCAGAATGGCTTCATCACAACTCTCCGTAGAAGCTATTCTCGGGTAGTTTTGTGTCCTAGTTTCCTGTTTAGCGGCCTCGGTCTTTACCGTCAATGTAGCTACTGTCTTCGGTCTCACCGTTTCAAAAGCCTTATGAACGTTGCCGATCAGCTTCGGCAATTCCTCGATTGTCTTCAGAACTTCCTCGCGGGTTCCGTTGATTGCCACTTCGTATTCGCCCATCTTCACGTGGAACGCGAAGTTGCCTGGCTTTTCTCTTAGCGTCTTTTCCTGCACTGATATCCCGCGCTATAATGGGTGTTGACTCCTTTTAGAGCTTACGATTAGTGGTAGCTTTTGACAGTACTCTGACAATTTTCATTTCCTCTTCCTGAACAATTCAAACTCTGCCATTTCACACACGTACTCGAATCCGCTTTCAATGAGTGCTTTGGCTTCTTCAAGAGTCTTGGCGGTAACAGCGTGGTATTCTTCATTTCCAAAGTCTGCCAATCGAGCATATACAAGAGTGCTTTGGATGTTTCGATGCCCAAGAATCTTCATCACATAAAGAAGGTCCTTAGTCTTGTGATATTCCATTGTTGCTTTCCAATGTCTGAAGGTATGCAGATGAATTTGCTTGAATCTCGGGTTCTGAAGGGTCGTGGTCAGTCGCTTTCTTGCAACCTCGAATCCTTCCTTCATTGATAGGCTTAGCGGATTGAAGATGTATGGGTCGTACTTCTTCGGCAGAGCCTTGAGCATGGCGATTGTTTTCGGAGCAACCTTCAATGTTCTTGTATCTGAGCCTTTTTCAGGGTTGTTTATGCTTATCGTCATGTTGACCTCGTTTATGTCTGTCCACTTCAGCTTGCTTGCTTCTCTGGATCTAGCAGATCCAAAATTCTATAAGAAGCGAGCGAGGGTACCTGCTAGTCGACGAAACCAAATCCTGAAAATACTAAGAAAATACTGAGCAAAACTGGAGCAAGATGACAAGGCTTCAAGGCTCACTTCAATTGGTTATTTTTCCCTACCCAACAAGCTCCATTGATAATCTCTCCATTGTTTCTTAGCATTAGTGGAATAATGTAGAACCTTTTAAATCCTTGGAAAATAGCCATTATGCGGAAGGCGAAATCATGGGCGATCACAGATGCGAGAATTGCGGGAAGATGTTCTACACCCGGTATGTGCAATACATAGGCAAGTGCTTATGTCCAGAATGTAGGAGCAAATCGGAAACCGCTAAAAAAGAAAAGGAACTCGGGGAAGCAAAAGAATACTGGGAAGCGAGGAAAAAGGAAGTGCGGGACTTTTGATTGCCTGTTTTGGCACAGGAGGGAGGAACGCAAGGGTAGCTGCGACTAGACTTTTCCGAGCAGTCTCTGTTGGTAATCTCTCCATTGTGTCTTTACGTAAGGCCCTAGGCTTTCAATGTCTGAAACGCCCACGAAATCTCTAAGAGCGAACGGCGTGTTGAAGACATGTCTGCCATAGTAGCTTTCTGCTAAGTTTCATGGCTTATGGCGTTACTCAAATAGCATTTGCTTTTGAGTAACCATCACAGCAAGAAACGCTTTGGCACAAATGGCATAGCTTTTATTGGCGAGAACGTTACTGACTGTTGTTAAGAGCCTTTAAAGGAGGTGACTTGATGCCAAAATGCGGGCTTTGTGGAAGTGAGGTGGAGGAACAGCCGAAAATAACATCTGAGGGTAAATGCTCAGTCTGCGGAGCAAGTCTGGCCACGACGAAATCGTTTCACCGAGTGAAATCCAAACGATAGCAATCACGCACCCAGTAGCTTGGACACACACAAGATAAGACTTTACCCCCTTGGAGTCTAATTTATGTCTTGCAGTTTAGCATGCAATGGCGAGAACCAAGAAGTCAGCTACACACAGTGTGGTTGGTTGGGGTAAAGTTTTATCTTGCGTGTGGGGATCTCTTCAGGACTCTTGCAGTATCCCTCACTCTGCACGCAATATCTAAGTAGGTCTCGATCAATCGCGCTCTCTTATTCCTCTCATTTTCTTGACGAAGTCAACGAAATCTGGAGAATAGTTCTTGTTCAGCATGAGATGAATCGTATCTAGAGCATCTGGTCCATCTCTGCATTTCTCATCGACGAATCCTATGTCGATGTGAACACGACCTCCGAATTTCTTCTTCCAGGTATCGTGAAGCCTGACAAAATAGCGAGATTCACCTCGATCTTTGCTGTAGGTAACGACGCCATAGGCGTTCTTCATTTTGTCAGCATAAGCTTCTATTTCTTTTTCCGTGGGCTCGAGTTTGATTAGTTCCTTGTAAGCCTCTGTAAATGATATCGTGGGCGGATTTTCTCATTCAGATCAACTCCTTTTGTGCTTAGCATTTACGAGCCTAGTAGGCGACCAAGCGTGCTATCACACGTTCTAGTGTGCTTAAGCGTTGCTGTCAGATTGAGTGGCAGAAATGTTTCAGTTGATCTCTTGGCGGAAATGCATCAATTGGAACCTATACATGGTTCAACTAATGAATAAGCCTTATGGAGAAAACCTCTATAAAATAGACGAACTCAAAGCACTGAGAAGGATAGGAGCAGCTAAGATCAGAAATCGCGAGGAGAAATAGATGGCAGAAAAGTACGTGATCATAGAAGGCAAACTTGTCCGCACTAATCCTTTTTGCCCAAGGTGTGGAAGTGGAGTTTTCCTAGCAGATAGGGGAGAATGGTGGGCATGTGGTAAGTGCGGAGATAGATACAGCAAATCGTTCTTCAGAAAACAAAAAGAACCAGAGAGGAGGAAAGCTCTGTTTGAGATTGGCCAAACGTCTTGTAGATCCTTGTATTAGAACTCTTTTATCGAGAAGACTGAATTGTTTACCAATGAATCTTGATGCAGAAATTGAGAAGCTATTGAAAATGGATGCGGAAAATGAGTTTGAAGATGCTGCTGGAAAAGTTAGTAGTTTTTCATTGTCTTCGTTCAGAAATAGTGAGAAAATTGAAATTGCTTTAAACGAATACGTTTTCTTGATGGCTTTGAATGAAATATATAAGAATGTAAACGGGAAATTCCTTTTTGACAGAATTACCAGCGGCTTGACGATTGAGAACATAGCGGAGACAGTTATTCGAACTAGATTGGCTAAAGAGTATTCATGCAAGTTCATAGACACGCAAGGAATAGACTTCGCTATATTTGGGAAAAAAGAAGCGATGATTGCTGGGGTTCAATGCAAGGCACTCTTGGAGGTTGGCAAAAGCGTTCTTGGTATTGATAGTCTGTTTAGGCAGCTTTGCAGGACACGAAAGCATTTCAATAGCCAGAATAATGTAGCGCTAGCCCTATTCTGTGGCTATTTCTATTTTCCTGACAACAAACGTCTGGAGATTCTACGCAGATTCAAGAAAGAGAGATGGCATGTCTTCCGTGTATTCAAAAACTGGCGCGAATATTCGATTGATGATTCGCTGCATAGGTTCATCGAGTTTGTTGAAAACATCCAATGAGTTTATGATGTGAAATTCGTCTCATAATTCCTATAAGCAAATTTCCCATGGCATTCTCGTGAACCTACGTGAAGATCAATAAATAGAAAAAGAAGCCGATTTTACATAGAGAAGCTTTCTATATGTCCATCAATGTCTTAAAACATCAAAGCATCTACGGTTGTAACTTGGTTTCATCAATTCCGGAGAAAGCAGACCTTGGAAGTCCGTTGTCGGGAGAAGTCTCTATTCCTTGCGGAGCTTACGATTTTCGATATATTCCGGTCCGGGAGCATGTGTATTAAATATTAAGATACAATAGTTGATGTGCAGCCTTTTGGTTCTAAACACTAGAGGGACTTACTTGGGCAAAAAGGGAATATCCGTATGGATCTGCAGCTCCTTAACCTTCATAGCCGCAATACACCTCGTTGAAGCCATCTCCGTCATCATATTCGACAATCAAATCAGACTTCTCACGCTCTACCCCCTCATAAACGAAAAACTACAAGCAATAACACTTCCGATCTACTTCTGGATAAGCGCTGCCACAACACTCACTCTATGGGGAATCACATGTGCAACAGCCTTCAACAACCCTGTAGAAGCTTTCCTAAACAAGATACTCTCAGACGCAAAGCAACAAGGCGCAGTCGAAACTCAACTGCTAGAAGACAAAAGCGAAGTCCTCGATGCAATGTACGACACGATAGTCTCAGACAACGAAATCCTGGCGCAGGTCAAAGACCTGATGTGCAACGTGAGAGCAGACGTCAAGGAGATCCGACCAGTAACAGAAGGCCTAGACAAGATGAAAACAGAGCTAAGCAGCCTCAAGAGAGAGATCAAAAGAATGGAAGAAAGAACACAGTCGCCGTGTCTATGTCCGACCTGTGGAAAGCCACTACTGCCAGAGTTCAAAATATGCCCTTATTGTGGCGAAAACGTAAAACTGATGCCCGAGAAGATCGTCTCACTGAAGGAGTACAGGTAAATCATACATACTCTTCATCTTTTGGCGGTCAATGTAGTTCCAGAAGCATCATCGGAGGATTTTAGAGTAAGCGTCCAATATGAAATCCGTCACTCGTTTGAAACGCATTTCAACCTCGCAAGGTAAAGTTTTAAATAATTTAAGCTTACAAATGTAGTCCCGTCAATTTATGAGGAGAAAAGCAAATGGGAAAAACTGAACTTGCAATCGTTGTTTTAGTCTTGATTGGCATCATAGTCTCAAGTAGCACGATGTATTACACAGCCACAACAATGAACAACATGTCGACATTAACTACGGACATTTCCACACTCACGGAAGACGTTTCAAATCTTACGTCATCAGTCAGGGACTTGGCAACTATCACCGCACTCATAGCACAATCGGTTGGACAATTCAACCAGTCATTGGCAGATCTGCAGGCTAGGTTGGCGGCGATTGAAGCAAGCTTGGCTGCAAAGTCTAAGGAAACCATAATCGTAGGAACAACGGACAATGTTGAACTTACCCTCGACCCAGCCCAAGCATACGACTACTTCGGTTGGTGCATACTTCAACAGATATCAGGAACACTTGTAAGTGTCATGCCAAACTCAACAACGGGTTCTGATTTCGTGCCAGATTTGGCGACTGGTTGGAACTACAGCAGTGACTTGAAGACATGGGACTTCACGTTGAGAGAAGGCGTGATGTTCCCCAGCGGAGTGGAATTCAACGCTACACACGTCAAATACAGCTTTGATAGAGCGATTGCTTTGATCCCGAATATTCCTGAAGGTGCGCCTGCAGGCTTGGGATACGACGCAATCATAAACCGAACCGAAGCCCTTAGCGAGCACAAAGTAAGATTCGTTCTGAACTTTCCTTTCAGTGCCTTCTTGGGAATCATAGCTTGCCGGGCTTCAGCCATCGTTGACCCAGAGCATGCTCCCATAGCCCAAGTGAACTATACTGCTGGAAACGCACAGGCAAGCACACCAATTGCGTTCGTAGGTCCGTACTTCCTTTCAACGTGGACTCGCGTAGGCGCGAAGGACATTGAAATCAGATTGGACGCGAACCCGTACTACTGGAATGCGACAAGCGGGAAACCGAAGATAAAACATGTGATCTTCAGGTTCTACAGCGATTCATCAACACTTCGTTTAGCAGTGGAAGCTGGCGATGTAGATATGGCTTTTAGGCACATATCGCCTACAGATGCTCTCGATCTTGATCAGAATGCGAACGTCAATGTCTGGTGGGGCACTGGAGCTTTTATTCAATACTTGTGCTTCCAAGAGAAACGTGCGCCCTTTGATGATGCTCGGGTGAGGATGGCAGTGGCAGCGGCACTGAATAGGTCGGCTGTCTGCAAAACTGTTTTCTTGGATCTATCACAGCCATTGTACAGCATTATACCGCCTGGAATGCTAGGCCACACTGAAGCCTTTAGAAAGCTTGGAACGGCAAACTACACCTTGACAAGAAACTTACTTGCCCAGTTGGGCTACAACCAGACTCACAAGCTGACCTTCGACCTATGGTACGAATCCTCAGGACACTACCCAATGAGCGCCGAACAAGCCCTTCTATACAAACAGGCAATCGAAGCTAGCGGTGTCATAACGGTCACACTGAAATCCGCAGACTGGTCCACTTACAGAGCGAACAGAAACAGCGAGATAATGGATGCTTACGTGTATGGATGGTATCCGGACTACGTTGACCCTGACGACTACTCATTCTTGTACTGGGCCTCTTGGTTACACACTAACTATTCAAACGCGACTCAAGTTGCACTGTATGATCAGGCACGTGCTACTACAAACCTGACTCGCAGGGCCGAACTCTATGCCCAAATCGACAATATGGCTGTCCAACAATGCTCAGTTGTTCCACTCTATGTGAGTAGCGCTTGGGCGATCACCAAGCCAAGCATCAAAGGCATCTACCTTGATATCACTCAAGACATGCGTTATTGGCTGATATACTTCGGCTGATAACGAGCTCTGATTTCCCCCTCATTCCATTTTTCTTGCAAAAACATAAAACCAAAGCAAGAAGTAGAGTGTATATCATGGGTCTGCGTTCATATGTCATTACGAGAATTCTGCTGACGATTCCCACACTTCTGTTGCTTCTTACGATGGTGTTCTTGGTTATGCGGGTGCTGCCAGGTGATCCGGTCGCTCTTCATTTTGAGAAAAAGGCCGATCCGTGGCAAGTGGAAAGCATGAGGCGACAACTGGGGTTGGACAAGCCTTTGCTGACACAATACGCTGAATACGTTTTTGGACTTATAGATGTGAACTACTTCTTGGCCCATGGATACCCCAACCTCGGAAAATCCATGTCGAATTTCGATGAGGTTGGAGGACAAATCTTCTCTGTTTTTCCTGCCACACTTGAGCTAGCTATCTATTCAATGATAATAGCGTCCGTCACGGGAATTCTGCTCGGCGTGGCTGCCTCGAAATCCTACAACTCTGTTCTTGACCAGCTTATCAGAGGATTAGGAACGGTAACTTATGCTGTTCCGGTTTTCTTTCTTGGAATAGTTTTCCAGTTGATCTTTGGAGTCTATCTCCATTGGCTTCCAACCAGCCTGCGTATTCACCCGTCTGTACCTCCTCCCGCCACAGTGACTGGTCTCTTCACTGTTGACAGCATTCTGCAAGGAAATGTGATTGCGTTCTTCGAATCAGTGAAGGCTTTGCTGTTACCCTCATTGACTCTGGGCATAGTTTTGTCAGGGATCTTCGTCAGGTTGACTAGAACCAACATGCTTGAAACCCTGCGGCTCGATTTCGTTACAGCTGCGAAGGCAAGAGGGCTTAGTGAAGACACAGTGACGTATGGGTATGCTTTGAGGAATGCTTTCCTGCCCGTTCTGACAATGATGGGACTACAGTTCGCTGCGTTGCTGGGAGGCGCAGTTCTCACTGAAAAAACGTTCTCATGGCCCGGACTTGGAGGCTACATTCTCGACAGAATCTCCTCCAGAGATTACACTGCAATTCAGGGCGCTGTAACCATGTTCGGCCTCGTTGTAGCATTGGTCAGTCTGGTCGTGGATCTCTTGTATGCGTATTTTGATCCGCGAATAAGGCTCTAGGAGGGAAGTTGAACGGGCAAGACCGGAATCAAGCGGAGTATCATCGCACGCATAGTGCCTTCGTTGGCTTCACTGGCGAGGAAAGGGCCTTCAGGATGGATGGTTATTGCTGGAATAGTGATTGTCCTGGCGATTGTGGTTATGACGGCTCTTGCTCCTTGGATATCACCGCATGATCCAAGCATGGAAGCAGGTCCGGTAAGGGCTCCGCCTAGCTTTCAGTTTCCCATGGGCACTAACCATCTTGGGTTTGACATGCTTAGCAGGACTATGTTCGGAGGATCAGTTATGTTGCAGGTCTCCGCTTTTTCGGTTCTTCTCTGCTTCTTGATAGGTGTCCCCCTAGGCCTCTTCTCTTCTTATGTCGGCGGAATCCTCGACAACGCAGTTTCCTTGGTAATAGATGCTGTCTACGCGTTTCCAGGTTTAGTGATTGCGATCGCAGTTGCTGCCGTACTAGGTCCTGGTGTGGTCAACATGGCTCTCTCAATAGCTGTCGTCTACATCCCGTCATATTTCAGGATAGTTCGCAGTCAGGTTCTGAGCATTAAGGAGCTGACGTACGTGGAAGCAGCCAAAGCTTCGGGTGCGAAATGGTACACGATCCTTTCTGACTATGTTCTCCCAAACGTGGTTCCTTCGATCGTCATAGTTGCTACCATAAATTTCGCCGATGCTGTCCTTACAGCCGCTGGCCTGACCTTCATTGGTTTGGGAGTGACTTATGACATCCCTGATTGGGGATGGGATTTGACGAATGGTAGACAGTATCTTTCAAGCGGAGCTTGGTGGATCATATTCTTCCCGGGTCTTATGATAATTCTTCTGGCCTTGGGTTTTACGCTCATAGGAGAAGGACTGAGCGAATTGCTGAACCCCAAACTGCAACGGTGAGGTGACAGAACTGCCTCTCTTAGAGATCAACTCACTAGCTATCGATTACAGAACTAGCAGAGGCACAATACACGCCGTTGATGACGTGTCATTCGGGTTGGAAAAAGGTGAAAAACTGGGGATCGCTGGAGAATCTGGATCTGGAAAATCAACGCTTGGGCTCTCTATCATTCGTCTAGTGCCGTCTCCAGGCGTCATAGGAAGGGGCCAGATCAAGATTGATGGAAAAGACGTCTTAAAAATGTCCGAGAACGAGTTGCGTTCAATTAGAGGGAGGCGAGTCGCATACATTTTTCAGGATCCCATGATGTCGCTGAACCCGGTCAAAAGGATTGGCGACCATTTCACTGAGTTATTGCAGACTCATGAACCGGCAGTGAACAAGAGGAGTGCGCTTGAGCGCGCAAAAACCGTGCTTAATGACTTGGGGATACAGCCTGATCGTATCAATGATTATCCGCACCAGTTTAGTGGCGGAATGAGGCAGCGAATCATGATCGGCTTGGCAATAGCTTTGAATCCTGACTTGATAATAGCCGATGAGCCGACTACCGCATTGGATGTAATAGTCCAAGCGAAAATACTCGACCTTCTGGAGAGTCTGCGTAAAACGTACAACATGGCTCTCATCTTGATATCGCATGATCTAAGCATAATCTTGGAGAGATGCGACAAGATAATCGTGATGTATGCTGGGCGCATGGTGGAATACGCAAGTAGCGCCGAGCTTTACAGGTCTCCTATACACCCATACACTCAAAAGCTTCTTCGGAGCATCCCAAACGTAGAATTGTCTGATCAGAAACTCTTAGCCATTCCTGGTTCCCCGCCAAACATGCTTAACCCACCCGAAGGCTGCCGTTTCTGGCCAAGATGTCCCAACGGCGAAAAAGCATGCCAAACGAAGGAGCCGCCTCTGGTGGACATCGGAAACAACCATTTTGTCAGATGCTTCCAACAAAGTGAGGAAGGTGTTCTTAATGAGTGAAATCGTGAGAGTAGAGCATCTGAAAAAACACTTTCCCGTTCAAAAGGGCTTTCTCTCCCAGTTGTTCGCACGGAAAAGGAGCTACGTTAGGGCTGTTGACGGCATAACGTTCTCTGTAAGGAAAGGTGAGATTTTCACGTTAGCTGGAGAGAGTGGTTGTGGAAAGACAACAACAGGTAAAATGATCGTGAAGCTGATCGCGCCGACCTCTGGCAGCATACGTTTCAATGAAACGGATGTCACAGGTTTGAAGGGTGAACAGCTTAGGCTCCTTAGAAGAAAAATGCAGATGATTTTCCAAGATCCCTATGCATCACTTAGCCCAAGGATGAGAATAGGAAAGGCTGTTGGTCACCCGCTCAGAATTCATGGAATCGCCAAAGGCGATCAGGAGAAGAGGATGGTTAAGGAGGTTCTTGAAAAAGTGGGGCTTTCTCCTGCGGAGCAATTCATTAGCCTATTCCCTCATCAGCTTAGCGGAGGTCAAAGGCAACGTGTGGCATTGGCTAGATCGATAATACTGAACCCTGAATTTATGGTCGCAGATGAACCGGTCTCTATGATTGATGTGTCTCTCAGAATTACGATAATCGACCTCATGCTCGGATTCAGGAGAGAGCTTGGTTTGACCTATCTGTTTGTCACACATGATCTGGCGGTTGCCAAGTACGTTTCAGACCGGATTGCCATTATGTATCTTGGAAAAATCCTCGAAATAGGAAGCAAGGATACGCTCTTTCTGAAACCACTACATCCATACACGAGAGCGTTGCTGTCTGCAATACCGGTACCGGATCCGCAGCGAAAAAGAGAAATGATCGAGTTGAAGGGCGAAGTCCCATCTGCAATCAATGTCCCCATAGGTTGCCGGTTTAACCCACGCTGCCCCAACAGAACCGACGAATGCACATCAAGAGAACCGGAGCTGACCGAGGTCGAAAAAGACCATTTCGTGGCATGCTTGGACTACCAGAAACTCTAGGCAATGCCGTACAATGACTGGCCTTCATTTTCTGATTATTTGCTCAATCTTCTTCTTGATCAGCTCGCTTGCTAGCGCCGCGTTAACTTTGCCTCGCATTTCCTTCATGACGATGCCCATCAGCGGCCCGATCGCATTCAATCCTCGTTCTTCAACTATGCCTTTGTTGCTCGCAATCACTCTGTCAACAGTCTTCGCAAGCTCTTCACTCGACGCCACTTTCAGGCCGAGGTTTTCGACACCATTTTTGACGGTTTTGCCTTCGTTCTTTGACAACCAGCTGACAACATCCTGCATGGATTCCTTAGTCAATTCCCCAGAGCTCAGGTTCTTGAAGATCTCTTCTACTTGGTCATCAGACACTTTGTCGACTTGAACACCATCACGCTTCAGCGATTTCAGAGTTTCAGTGAGAAAGACTGCAACTGTTGTTGGCGAGACATTGCTTTTTCGGATTATGCTCTCGAAGAGCTCACCGTGTTCAGAGTTCATGATTTGCCTAGCCAATTTCTGGTTCAGCTTGCATTCCTTCATCAAGCGTTCAATCTTCTTTTCAGGGAGCTCTGGCAGGCTTGACCCGATCTTTTCGACGAGTTCGTCTGTTATCTGCGTTGGTGGAATGTCTGTTTCAGGGTACATTCTTGCTGCACCGGGTCTAGGCCTCATATAGCGTGTCGTTCCGTCGGGATTCGGAGCTCTAGTCTCTTCAGGCACTCCCGTCAAAGCTTCTCGAGCTCTTTCAACAACTGCTCTCAGCGCATCTCTTGCATTCTCGAAGTTATCTGCCACAAACACCACCGCGTCCTCAGGCCCAGCTTTCAAGGCTTTCCTGAGCTCTTCGATTTCTTCGGCCATCACTCCGTAGGCTGGCATCTCGTCCGTGTGGAATATTCCGCCAACTCTGCCCCAGAAACGCGCTCGGTCAGCCATCTCTGTGCCAAGACGGAAATCTGGCAATAATTCTCGTTTCAGGAAGCCACTGAACTTCGGAAGCTTCGCTGCTAGGATTTGCTGTTTCCTGTCGAGAGCCTTGCGGAGGACCTTGCATTTTGTTTGCTTGAAAACTTCGGTCACGTCGCAAAATTCATCGGCTAGTTCCTCCCGTCTTGCTCCGATTCTCTCAAGATCTTCCTTTATCTTTATCAGATTCAGTTGGCGTTGAACTTCGTACTCGACAGCAAGTGAGACCAGTTCCAGCTCCTGAAGACCTTTGATTTCTATTAGTGCACCGTTTGGAATGGATATGTTAATGTCTTGACGGATTGTACCCAAGCCGCGTATGACTTTTCCTGTAGCCCTCAGGATGCTGCCGATTGCGAGCGCCACTTCTTCTGCTTCTTTCGGCGAGTATATGACTGGCGCCGTGGCAACCTCTATCAAGGGTATGCCTAAGCGGTCTATGCGGTAACGTATTATGTTGCCCTCTTCGTCGCATGTTTTTCTTGCCGCGTCCTCTTCCAAGCTTGCGTGTTGGATTGGAACGGTTTTCTCTCCGACTTTTATTTCGCCGTTCAAGGCTATTACGCAGGTTCTCTGAAAGCCTGTAGTGTTTGACCCGTCAATCACTGTTTTTCGCATTACGTGAATTTCGTTAACAGGTTTAGCCTTCATGAGCAACGCTGCTGTAAGAACTGTCTCAACTGCTTCCAGGTTCAGAGGGTGAGGAGGCTCTTCGTCCATTTCCACAAGACATGAAGTCGCGTTGTTTGCCTCGTATCGGATTCTTACGCCTTTCTGGAACTCAAAATATGCGGCGGGATCGATCTGTCCCAGTTCGCTCTGAGTGGGTCTAAGTCTTCGCAAAAACGTTAGTTCAGGTTCTTCTTTGAAAAGCTCTGGTCGGCAGTCGCAGAACAGCTTGGCCTTCGTGTTCAGTTGTTGGTGGATTTCTAAACCAACCTTAAGTCCGATTCTGCCATAATCGACATCCAAAGTCATTCGATCCTCCTTATTCGTCAATTGCTTTCTGAGGAAGGGTTCGTGGTGAGAGCTCTCCTGCTATGTCTGTCTTCATAAGTTTTCTAGCTTCTTCTGTGTCCTTGGTTTGGCCATGAACCCACATTAACTTCACAAGCGCTGTTTCGGGAAGCATGTCTTCCAACGGGATTACGCCTAGTGCCAGCAGATCACGACCAGTATCGTATACGTTCATGTTTACGCGTCCCCATATGCACTGTGAAGTCATGGTTACCAATACATTGCATTCTATCGCGTTCTTCATGGCTTCAAAGCAGTACTTGCTGATATGGCCTAGTCCTGTTCCTTCAAGAACGAGACCCCTGTAGCCTTTGTCAACATACCAATGTATCAGTTCAGGGTTCAGTCCCGGGTAGAACTTCACGAGTGCAACCTTGTCATCAAAGCCAGTTTTCAGAACTAACTTGCTTTCTGGGCCACGCTTTTTGAATTCGTCTGTCAGCATGATGATTTTCTGGTCTTGCAGTCTGGCAATCGGCGACGCGTTCACTGACTTGAAGGTGTCTCTTCTGCTTGTGTGGCATTTCCGCACTTTCGTTCCTCTGTGTATCGCTATCGTGTCGTCTGAAGGCGTTTCGTGCATTGCCACGACCACGTGAGCGAAAGGAGCTCTTGCAGCTACTGTTACTGCACCTACTAAGTTGGTTGCCGCATCAGAACTTGGGCGATCTGCTGAACGTTGCGAACCCACAAGAATGACTGGAATAGGCAGATTTTGAAGGGCAAAACTCAGCGCAGCGGCCGTGTATCCCATCGTATCCGTTCCGTGGGCTATGACTACTCCGTCAGCGCCTTCACCTATTTGTTTTGCTACTGCATGGGCTATTTCTGTCCAGTTTTTCGGGGTTATGTTTTCGCTGAAGAGGCTGAACAAGATCTGCGCATCTATGCGTGCGATGTCAGCTAGTTCTGGAACAACACTGTATAGATCGCTTGCCGTTAGCGCAGGTCGCACGGCGCCTGTTCGGTAGTCTACGCGGCTGGCTATAGTTCCGCCAGTGCTTAGTATAGTCACTTTTGGCAGTTCCGGTTTTTGTTCTGGAGGTGATGGTGGTTCAAAGGCTGGTTTTGCGCCTTTTCCTGTTTTCTCTATCCTTGTGGTTGCAGTAATGCTCACGCCAATATTGTAGCCGCTCTTCAGCTTTATGACAATGTGCTTTTCGTCACCGTATCCTGAACGCGGAATCAGAATGCCCTCGTAAGCTTCTCCGTTCTTCGTTATTCGTATCACGTCGCCCACTTCGGCTTCAGCTTTCTTGACAGCTGCCAACGCCTCGCCCTTATATCCCGAGCTTTCTTTTTCCTCGTTCAATTTCTACTTCACCAACGTTTTTGACATGTAAATACCGTCATATCTGTAACCGAACCGTCTATAGTATTCTTTGGTTCCGAGAGCACTTATTACCAGTATCTTTTTTAACCTGTAATTCTCCGTTGAGATGCGTTCTGCTTCAGTGAGCAGGATGCGGCCGTAACCTTTGTGTTGCCACGCTTTAGTCAGATGCCTGCCTACTGGTACAAGCTGACCATAGATATGAAGCTCCCGAACTATCGAGCACGGCCTATCCTTCACTTCTGACCTGTGAGCCTTCTCTGAAGGGATGCGCAGTCGAAGATATCCTATCAAAACATCATTTTCAGGATCTTCTGCTGAAATGAAGATCTCTTCACCTTCAGACGCAGCGTACTTAGTGGTTAGGATTCTGACTTTTTCTGGATCAACCTTCATTCCTTCAGTTACTGTTTTGTGACCTATTTCTCTACAACGTATACACCTACATCGCAACCCGTGTTCCTTCAGTTTCTCTTGCACGGGTTGCCGAAGGTTGCTCCTCTTCACGCCTGCAACGATCAGTGGCGAAGGTATGTCTCGCTGAACACGCATAATCCGCATCCAAGGTGGAACGATTTTCTTGATATTCACGACCAAGTCAATGGCTTCTTCGTCCGTGTAGGGATTGTATGTGCCTTTGACGTACCAGTCATAGGCTCTGGTTCCCTTCAAAACTAGACATGGGTAGATTTTGATCATGTCTGGTTTGAACTCTGGGTCGTTGAAGACTTTCGTGAACGCGGTCAAGTCTTTCTCTGGGTTCGAGCCGGGCATTCCTGGCATCAAATGATAAACTATCTTCAGTCCCGCGTCTTTCATTATCCGAGTGGCCTCGACCACGTCGTGGACTGTGTGGGTTCTGCCGACTAAACGGTAGATGTTGTTGTTTGGGTTTTGGACGCCAAGTTCCACGCGAGTTACGCCCATGTTGAGCATGCTGTCTACATGTGTTTCCATGGCCCAATCTGGTCTTGTTTCGACGGTTATGCCTACGTTGCGGATTCTGCTTGTCTCAGCGTTCTTTTTTGCTTCTTCAAGGTTTGTTGATTCTTTGTCGGTTATGGCGTCTAGGCAACGCTGAATAAACCACGTTTGATATTCTTGGGGCGTTGCTGGGAATGTTCCGCCCATGATGATCAGTTCTACCTTGTCAACGCTATGTCCTATCGCTGATAGCTGTTCGACCCGACTCTTGACCTGCATATAAGGGTCGAACTGGTTTTGTATTCCCCGCATCGCTGCTGGTTCAAAGCCTGTATAGCTTTGGGGCACGCCGAATGTTGGTCCACCTGGACAGTAGGCGCACGGTTCTGGTTGTGGGCATGGGTAGGGTTTGGTCATGACGGCTATTACGGTGACGCCTGAAATGGTGCGTGTGGCTTTTCTACGCAGAATTGGCAGGAGTTCGCTTCTTTCTTTGTCCTTGAGTACGCTTATTATTTCTGAGTTTGAGGGAATTCGGTCAAGATTGTACTTGGCTGCTGCATGTATCTTGACGCGACTGATGTCTCTGACCGTTGGCGACGGTGTGTCCAGTAAGGTTTTGATGATTTCTCTGAGGGCTTCGTTTGTGCTCAATGTGTAGATGACCACACTACTGTTGTGTTCACTGATAGAAATAGACTCTCTTGGGTTTCAGAAGGTTTTTATCGGCAGAAATCATATGCTCTCGGTTCTTGTTTGGTGGAGAATCTTTGAGTACTGCTGCAAGGCTCCGAGCCTACACGCAAGGCGTACGCTTGCTTAGCCGTAATGCTAAGCTTTACTTGTTGGCGACTGCGATGCAGGGTTTGAGTTCTGGAATCTGGGGAGTTATCTTCACCCTGTACCTCAACCTGCCGGAAGTGGGTTTTGAAACGAACTTTATCGGCGGAATGTTCACTGCAAGTGCTATGGCGACCGGAGTTGTGGCTTTGCTGGCCGGCTCGCTTTGTGAACGGATAGGACCGAAAAAAGGTTTGCTTATTGGTCTTTCAGCAAACGTCATAAACATAGTGCAAATTCTGGTTTTGCAGCCTTCCGCGTTGATCGCTTCAAGCCTTTCTGCAGGGCTAATTGGCACGGTTGGATGGGTGGCCTCAGCGCCTTTCATGGCAGAGAACAGCGCACAGGAAGAGCGCACCTATCTGTTCAGCATCAACTGGGCTTTGATGATAATTATGGGAGTTGCAGGCAGCATTGCAGGCGGTTTCATGCCTGACCTCATCAACAATTACATGGGCTTGCCCACAGGAACAAACGGGTCAGCTACAGGGTACCGGATTGCCTTGGCAACATCTATTGCCCTAGCATTAGCTGCTGTCATCCCTGTACTGCTAGTGAGAGAGAGCAAGAGAACGCAGAAGCGCCGCATGGTAGATCTTCTGGCCTTGCGCAACGTAAGAAGCCCAAAGACAATCATCAAATTCATGATACCAACTGCGATCATTGGTTTTGGTGCTGGCTTCATAGTTCCTCTTTTCAACCTGTTCTTCAAAAAGAAGTTCTTTGCTTCGCCTGAGCAGGTTGGCTTAATGTCTGCCCTGAGCAATGTCACGCTGGGTCTTGGAACGCTTGCAGCGCCAGTATTGTCCAAGAGACTCGGCAAAGTTAGGAGCGTGATTTTGTGTCAGTATCTCTCTATGCCGTTCATTATGCTGACGACACTATCGCCTAACTTGCCTATGGCTGCGTCGGCGTACGTTACGCGGAATGCTTTGATGAACATGGCCGGTCCCATTGGGACGGCTCTGCAAATGGAGCTTGTGACTGAGAATGAGCGGGCCACGACAAACGGTTTGATGGTTATGGCTGACAATATTCCACGTGCGGTGACCGCGTCTGTTTCTGGCGAGATGATGGCGGTGAGGGAGTTTGTGGTGCCGTTCATGTTTACCACTGTCACGTACTTCATTGCTAGCTCGATATACTTCTGCTTCTTCAGAAACGCTGAGGCTGAAGCTGCTAGAGCTCGATCCAAAAAGGCTACTTAGCGTAAACCACTTTTCCATCCACGATGGTCATTTCCACAGAAATCTCTCTAGTTTTGTCAGGTGCGACTAGAAATGGATTGTCCGACAAAACCGTCAGGTCGGCCTGTTTTCCGACTTCAATTGTTCCTCGCTTGTCTTCGTCGAAGGAAGCGTATGCCGCGTTTATCGTGTACGTTCTCAATGCTTCTTCGACGGTCAGCTTTTCTTCCGGGAAGCTCTTTCTCGCGACTGCCGCCCATATGCCAAGGATAGGGCTAATGAGCTCGACGGGACAGTCTGAGCCTGAAGCGACAACGATGCCTTCTTCGAAGAGTGTTTTGAATGGGAATACCCAGCGTGCTCTGGCTTTGCCTACGCGGTCGATTGCCCAGAAGTCGGAAGCGATGAAGTGAGGCTGGACTGAGGCTATCAGGTTTAGGCGTTTCATGCGTCTGATCAGTTTCGGGTTGAGAACTGAGCAGTGCTCGATTCTGTGCCTGTGGTTAGTTCTCGGATGCTCTTTCAGTGCTTTCTCGTAGGCTTTCAGCACGTTGTCTACGGCTCTGTCGCCTATGGCGTGAATGGCCAACTGCCACCCTGCACGATGAGCCTTTTGGACAAGTTTGTTCAGTTTTCTTTGGGTGTAGAGCATCATTCCGCTTGTTTCGGGCTTGTCTGAGTAGGGTTTTTTCATCGCTGCTGTGCGTCCGCCCATTGAGCCGTCAGCAAGAATCTTCACGAAGCCTATCTTAACCATGTCATCGCCGAAACCAGTGAGCAAGCCAAGATTGGATAGTTCATCAGTGAATTCTATGGCGATGCCCAGATAGACTCTCAGTGGTAGTCTTCTCTCTGCATGAAGCTTCTGAATCGCTTTCGTCTCTTCGCCAGAAGTCACCATCCAGTGAACGCACGTAAGCCCAGCCTCAACTGCCTTCTTACATGCCGCAGTGCAGGCTTCTTCAAGCTCTTTCTCGGCGTGTCTGGGCACCACCTTCCAAACAAATTCTAGGGCGTTTTCCCGCAAAACCCCGTTAGGCTCGCCTGTTGCTTCGTCCAAATCCACCTTTCCGCCATCTATAACCGTGTCCTTCGTTATCCCAGCAAGCTGTAACGCCCTACTGTTAACAACGCCAACGTGTCCACAAACACGCATCAGACAGGCAGGTCTGTCCTTGGTCACCGTATCTAGATCCTTGCGTGTTGGATAACGTCTTTCAACAAATCGTTCTTGGTCCCAACGTCCGCCAAGAATCCAGCCTTCCCCGGGATGCTTCTCTGCAAATTCTTTGATCTTTTGCTGAAACTCTCTTATCGAGCCGACGTTTCTGAGGTCAACTTCCTGCAACGAGCGACCGAAGCTTGTCATGTGCACGTGGCAATCAATCAGTCCAGGAACAACTGTTCTGCCTTTTGCATCTATGGTCTCTGTTTCTCTGCCTGCTTGTTTGCGGATTTGGCTGTTCGAACCTATGGCTGCTATTTTCCCACACTGGATGAGGATTGCTTCTGCCCGAGGTTGTTTCGGGTTCAGGGTGACTACGTTCGCGTTGGTAATGACAAGTGGCTTGTCTAACATGTTGGCTACTTATTGAGCAAGAATGGATAAAAGGTTTAGAGTTTTGTTTAGACCCAGTTTTGGCCGGGCTTTCTCTGCATCAACACGCGTTTCTCGTAGTTGCGTTTGTTTCTGAACTTGGGGTTTGGGCTTTTCTTCACTTGAGCCTCTATCTTGGGAGTTTGTGACCTGACTTTTCCGGCTTTCGAGAGTGAACCGTGAGTAGGCATTCTAGCACCTTTCCATTGAAGAATGAGCCGCAACTCTTAAACATTTCCGCACAGCAGTCTAGAATGCGCGGGGGTCGCCGAGCCTGGTCAAAGGCGTAGGCTTCAGGAGCCTATCCTGCAGGGGTTCGTGGGTTCAAATCCCACCCCCCGCACTAAGCGTGAACCCACGGCTTTTTTGGGTTACTTGCTGAGCAAGACGAGTTTGGCTCATGGAACCATCGAGAGAAGGGTCAAGATTCTGAAAAGACTGGCTGCCAGCGCCGATTTGTTTGAAACGGACTCCGTGGTCAAGTATCTAAATGGGAGTAGCTGGAGCAACGGAACAAGAAACATAGCTGTCATGGCTTACCGTGACTGGCTCAAGATGTATGGGCTTCCAGATTTGAAGCTGCCAAAGTTCTATGTTCAAGAGACAATGCCCTTCATCCCATTGGAGAAAGAGCTGGACAGCTTGATAGATGCTTCACATAAGAGACTAGGCTGCTATCTGAGGCTGCTCAAAGAAACTGGAATGCGTCCCATAGAAGCATGGAGTCTTCAGTGGAGTGACTTAGACATGATTCAAGGAACTGTCACTGTGAAGCCAGCCAAGAGGAGCAAGGCTAGAAGACTCAAACTGTCCAACCAGATGCTTCTCATGCTTGGTAGCTTGAGGAGTGAAAGCAATGGAGCATGGGTTTGGAGCTGTAGTGGCAAGAAGGAAAGGCTGAACGCTGAGCTGAGTCACTGGACTAGGAACTGGCAGAAACAGAGAAAACGGATAGCCAAGAAGCTGGAGACCCCTAGGCTCCTTCAAATCAGCCTCTACACTTTCAGACACTGGAAAGCCACCACTGAATACTTGAGAACCAGAGACATCTTCCACGTGAAGGAACTGCTGGGACACAAACGCATAGAGAACACTTTGCGCTATGTCCATGTAGCTTCAGCAGTCAGCACTCAAGAGACAAGGTATGTCAGCAAGGTAGCTCACACCGTGGCAGAGGCTCAAGCATTGATAGAGGACAGCTGGGAATATGTCACTGAGATGGATGACTTCAAGCTGTTCAGAAAGCCCAAATAACCTCCCCTTTTTCTTGAATAAGTGAGTGGAGATATCTCCCGACAACGGACATCTTACGTCTGATTTCTCGCTTTCTTTAAGATTAACGTGGTCAAACTGGCTCATAAAGACTGATAGTGAAGAGTTCTATCCCCATTTCTATTCTCAGGTTATGCGTAGTTCTGGTTTTTCAATCACTCGTGCGCACTTGTATGAGTCTGGAACTATCAGAGATGCAAATTCCTCTTTGAGTTTCAAAAAACCAGCGTTTTCTGGATTGCTCCACTGGAAACTCTCCTCGAATTTGTCATATGATTCTTGGTCTTTATACTCGTCAACATACATCCAAGTTTCTGTCGATGGGTCGTCGTCTCTTACGATGCCGAATGTAGAACACGTATAATAGAATTTCTTGCGGTTGTGTTTCTGCCATTCAACGAATCTGTTCATCATTTCGAGAAATTTCTTAGCGTTAGCCTTAGACACTTTCCATGTTCCTATATCATATAACAACGATGCACACCATGATTTCATTATCTTCGGTTGGGCTATAACTTTTCCGCAAAACCAAAAACTGGCTTTCTTTCAAGCGATTTTTGTCAGTATCTTTGGTTGTTTCCATTCTTCTCTGAGAATGCTGTAGACAATAGAATCTCTTAGTTGCCCTCTGATGAAAAGGTACTTTCTCATTGTTCCTTCTTTTTTGAAGCCTGCTTTCTCCAAAACCTTCTGAGAAGCATGATTCCTCGTATCTGTGCAAGCTTGAATACGCATCGTATCCCTAGATAGAAACAGGTAGTCCAACATAATCTCTACAGCCTCTGTGCAGTAACCTTTTCCTCTCTCGTTCGGAACCAAAGAATAACCTATTTCCAACAGCTTTCCTGCAGGGTGGAGGACACAAAAATGAGTCACAAAACCAATCTTGCTTCCATCTTTCTTCTGTATGATAAACGGCTTCCGTTCATGAGGGTTCTCAAGCATCTTCTCTGCTCCCGCTTTGGACATCTGATGTAAAGGATTGTATTCGCCAGTTACCTCAGGCGTGCTGAACCATTCTGCAAATAGCGGCAAGTCCTCTTTCTCCATAATCCTCAGATTCACATTCTTGCCTTCAAGCAACTCAATTCACCAAGCACAGATTTCGCTCTTTGAATTTGTGGGCGAGGTGTGCGTAGAATGTTATCCATTTGTTTGGCTGATTTCTCTTTCCAACTTTCCAAGGAGATTGCTCAGGGGTCCAATCCAAAACGTATCTCCCGTCCTTGTCCGCTTTCGCATCCAGAAGGCTCCAAGCTCTTTCGAGTCTACTGTCTTTTCCGTAGCCCATCTTGCTCAGAGCTAACAAGACGTCGAATACGTTGGCTCTCCATATTATCGGAAAAGAGTTCCTTTCCATGTCCTTATTGACAAGCTCTTTCAGATTAGTACTCTTGAATATTCCGCCACGAAGCAAAAAGTAGCCGATAAGCTTCCTTATTCTATCGTGCTTCCAGTAGTCTGGAAGGTACGAAAAAGCTAACAACGCCTTCACGCTTCCTCGAATACAGCTTTTCACAGGTTTCGTCTTGTATTTCCCTTCGTGCATATCGCAAAGATAGCCACCGTCAGGTCTTCCGGTATTAAGCAACAGGTCTATGCTCCTTTTCACTCGTGAATCGTTTTTGTATCCCAACATAGTGAAAGTTCTTATGTTCAAGCCCAGCAGGCACGAATAATGGTGGCGGAAATCGCCATCTTCTTTTTGAAGATTTAGATATCTTTCTGCAGCTCTGGCTACTCGAGCGTTTGTTCTATCCATGCCAAGCTCAGCCAAGTATGATAAGCAGTAGTGGGTTGTTCCAAAGGCTCCGTACTCAGTCCCATCACCAAGCATCTTACCAGTTCTAGGGTTCTTCTGAAGCCAATATCCATCTGGCTGCATTTCACTTAGCAAGCTCTTTACTGGAACGGATTCAGCAATCTCTCTCTTGCATTCCATAGCTTCATGGTCATTCGGAGACTTGCCCAATAACTCCACCAGCGTCCTGTATTTCATCGAAGGATTTTCTGGTTCAAGCAACCACTTTGTCACATCTTCTGAAACCAATATGAACACTTCACCCTTGCCTGGGTTGACATCTGATTCGGCTATAACTTTTCCGCAAAACCAGAAACTAGTAGGTTTGCTTCTTTCTGCAGACAAATAGAATCTTTCTGCCTTCTTCCCGGAGATTGGATTCAAGGATATCAAGACGTTTAGAGAGAGCAGATTTCATTTTTGCAGCTGGATATATTCTCTCTATGAATTTGTATTTGTTGAGTTGATAAAGTCCATTTGGGAGTCTTTCAAAGATTCTAGAAGCCCAAGTCAGGGTATTTCCCTTCACTATCTCTTTGTCATAATAGTATCCTTTGGGGAATTCCCTAACTGATGAAGTGGACCTATTGTATTTTTGTAGCCATTGAAGCGTGTCTCTCAGCATTTTTGGAGTATACACATCAAAAATGAACAGCCCATCTCTGTCCAGATGCTCATCCACTACTTCGAACGTTGATTTCCACTGGGCAAAGTCTTTCAGAAAGTTGATTGCATCGTGGGCAGAGAATATAACATCAAATTTCTCATCAATCTTGAAGTTGTGCATGCTGGAAACAAAGAACTTGCCCCTTGGCATCCTCCTTCTGCAAACCTCAATGTAATCCCTTTCAATGTCCAAACCGTAGATAGTATACCTCTTTGGAAGATTAACCAAGACTTCGCCAATTCCACAACCTATTTCCAGTATCTTCCTTGCCTGCTTGTGGTATTGACTTATAGGTTCCAGGACATAATGTGTCCTTTCTCTTGCCTCTTCCTTGCTGGTCATCGACTCCCAGAAATAAACGAATGGTTTTGACGTTTTGCTTCTGTGGTCGTAGCTGCCCATGCCGAAACATCTAACCCGATTTGTCTCTTGTATTCAACATTGCTTGGGGTTCAGCTATAACTTTTCCGCAAAACCAAAAACTGGCTTAAAAGAACTGATAGAGGTTTCTTCCAAAATTTCCTTATTAAGACCTAGCACTAAGTAAAATCTGTGAAAGTAATGGTTGCTAGGAAACCACTTCTGTCTGAAGCGGAAAACGAGACCAAGAGAGCACCATTCAAAGATGAAGACAAAATCAGGATTCTTCTGTGGTGTGAGAGGCATTGTTGCTTATGTGGGAAACCTTGTGACACTAATATCGAAATTCATCATATCGAGCAAGAAGGCTCAAAAAGAAAATTATCCAAAATTGACAATGCTATTCCCTTGTGCTATGACTGCCATGGTAGAGTAAACAGTTACAATCCGAAACATGCAGTAGGTACTGCCTACAAGATTAGGGAGATAAAGACAAGACGTGACCAAATCTTTGACAAGTACACCCAACATCTTGTTCCCATCGTGACTTTCGACATTTTTCAAGGAGCACCAGATAAACCAGAACTTTCGACTTTTCCAAAGATTATCACTTTTGTGGCTCATTGTAGTTCGTCATTACCCGTTAAGGCAAGAGTCGAAGTGAAGCACGTTCTAGGTGGCGATGATTTGGGAGTCATGAGAGATGAAAAAGGCTACTATTCGGGAGAGACTGACTGGCATCTAAATCCAGCCGTTACAATCAACGGTAACTTCACGGTTCTTAAGGAATGTCAAGATAGCAAGGACGACCTTAAGATAGAAGTGAGACTCACCATAATTGACCTGTACGAAAGACCTCATAGAATGCTACCACAAGCATGGACTTTTGTTCGTGAGAAGCGTTATTGGTACTTGGAACCTCGTTCCTTCACCAAATGGCGATAAACAGATTTCATTTCCAGTCTTGTTCTTCATTCTCTAGTCAAATTGAGCCTTTTCTGCAAAACCAGAAAACCATCTCACAAGTTTGAATCTATGCAGTCAAAGTCTTCTTTTGTAATTCTGGCTATTGAAACTTGAAGGTACTGATTCCAAGTTGTGCCTTTGTCCGCTATGAAAACGAGTTTGTCGATAAAGTTGGATTGACCGACCGGTTTTCTGCAATCTCAAATTCAATCGCACCAATCACCCCACAGTTTCTGCCATTCATTCCCTCTCTGATGCTGTCTATTGTCGTGCCAACTATCTCCTTCAAGTCCTTACTGACTTCAACCTTCTTGTCTTCAACCAAACTTCTCACCACCATGAATCGCTTTTCTGCTGCAAACAATAACTGCGACCAATGTGGCTGCCATGAACAACACTAGTAGAAATGATGTGAACTCAGGAATCGTAGAGTCTAACTGGATTTCTACAATGTGGACACTATGGTCATATGCAAATAGAAGCACCCAAGAATCATTTGCTTCTGTCAGATTGTAGTCATATCGTGCACCGTCCACGTAAACGCTCAATGTCGTAAAGTCAGGCACCAATGACTTGGCTGCTGTCACCTTTGCATAGCCCACTGTGCCCTTCTCGCCAGTGGCAGTAAAACTGAGCGTCTGGCTGGTTGTGTCGAACCCCATGCTTGACACTGTGCTGTTGGATTCAACGCTGAACAGATATGCTTCCCCGTAAGGCATTATGCTGAGAGTAACGTTCTTGCTGCTTTCAACGTGAGTATAGTTGCCAGCGTACAATGCCTTAATAACAAAGTAGCTTGATGCCGGAGGAACCCACCCAACCCCAAAACCGCCATAATCGTCGGTAAGTGCTGAAGCTATTGGGTTCCAGTTTTCATTCCCACTGTAGGAATAGTACAAAGCTACGCTCTCGTTCCTGATTCTACTTCCGTACAGGTCGAGCAAAGTTCCCAAGATGCCTACCGAATAGCCCACACTTGCTGAAGGCGTACTCGTTGAAAGCGAGATTGACGTTGGGGTCTTTGCACACACGACAAGAGAGTAAGTTGAGTTCAAGCCTTCAGCATCCACAACTCTCAGAGAGACATTGTAGATTCCAGCGTTCTCGTACCGATGAACAACTATCGGATTCATAGTAGATGTGATGTTTCCGTCATTGAAGTTCCAGAGGTAAGAAACAATGTCCAGATTTCGGTCGTAAGAGTAGCTTGCGTCGAATGCTATACTCTCATTGACAATCGGATTGGCTGGGGCGTATCTGAAGCGGACAACTAATGGAAGGTCGGGTACCACTTTAATCAGTTGCGAAATCCAAAGATTGCCAGTCACTATGCCTCCGCATATGGCATAACCACCGTCAACCGTCTGAATCACAGCTTGTGCACTAGATTGGCAGTTGCCACCATAGGTTCCTTTCCAATCAAAACTGCTTCCCTGTGAATGAGTTTTTAGTAGAAACATTCTGTCGCCTGATTGACCTTCAACGCTGGTAACGCCCGCCACTATGTATCCACCATCACTCGTCTGCTCAACGGAGTACGCTCGTGCATGACCCGTTTCTGTGGGCGTACCAGAAAAACCGTCAGTCCATTCGATTTCTCCGCTGCTGTTAGTCTTTGCTACCCAAGCATTGCCTCCATGGGTAGCGTCGTACCGGTCACGAAAGCCAGCAAATACGTAACCCCCATCGGTTGTTTGCCGTACGCAAGAGGCAGTGTCATACCAGCCCCAACCATAGGTTTTGTTCCATTCCATCTTTCCGTTAGCGTCAGTCTTAACCAACCAGCAATCAGTAAGACCTGCCCCAAAAGAACCCGTTTCACCTGCTAGAATGTAACCATGGTCAGAGGTCTGCTGGACGGAATACGCCATATCTCCTGCAGTTCCTCCATAGGTTTTGTTCCATTCTACATTGCCGCTAACATCGGTTTTCATAAGGAAAATGTTACTGCCATAGGCTCCTCCATCTATTCCCATGTGTCCAGCAAGCACAAATCCATCATCATCTGTCTGCTGACCAGAAAGGGCGTAGTAATAATGACCTTCTCGCCCATAGGTCTTGTTCCACAGCATATCCCCAGTCCCATTGGTCTTGCATAGCCATGCACCCCGAGTTCCACTCCCTATCAGTATGTAGCCATCGTCAGCTGTCTGCTGGACAGTTTGCACGGAAACAGTGCTTCCGTAAGTCTTGTTCCACAAAAGATTTCCAAGCCTGTCAGTCTTAACCAAGCATTCGCCTTGTTCACCGCTCCCGCCTACTACGTAGCCTTCATCGTGCGTCCGCTCCAAAAAACGAGCATAGGTGACCCCGGCATATGTTGTGTTCCAATCCACTGGCGGCGAAGGATAGACAGAAGAAGTAGAAACGTTAGGTGATGATTTTGCCAGCTGAAAAGAAGCAAGGAATCCAGTCAGTAAGAACAGAAGAACCGCAATCAAAAAGCATTTCTTACGATGCATTGCACCTATTCTCCCAACAGAATTAACTCGAAGGTTGTATTTTACGCTTTCCCAAGCAGAGCATCGGTCAACCGACTATAACAATCAATCGCAGATGAGGCTCGCTAGCCAAAGATTAAGTATGAAAATGTGCAAGGTTTCAGTATAGAATGAAGGAGAGAACGGTGGAAAATCCTTCCTTTCTCCCTGCTGCCGTTCTGTCTCCTTCCCTCTTCTCCCTTCTCCTCTTAAGAATTAGTAATTGAGGCTTTTCTCGGATACAAATGGATTGTGGAATTATCCTCTAGAAGAATCCTCTATCCAGTTATGTGTTAGGATAGACGTTTGACAGACATTGAATCGACCGCAGAAAAGATTTTCAACAAACTTGCCAGAAAAAAGGGTAAGGTCTGTCAAGATGGTGGCAGACCGTCCATGACTTCTAGCAGTATGTTGATGTCCTTCACATATGACGGTCCAAGATATTGACATTGGAATTTTATCGTGTATGAATTCTGGTTGGGTTCAGTGATATACCAGCCCTGAGATAGCTGAGATAGCTCATATACTCTCGACTGTTTGTATCCCGTCGCTGTGTAATCGACTGCAGTATCAACATACATTTGGTCTTCGTTTACTGTAATTCTGAAGTGTGTTGGGCCGTTGAGCGGAAGGGAGTGGAATTGGAAATAACAATTGCCATGTAGTATTGCGTTGTCTGTAGCATTCTCTGGAGTCCATGTGAAAACTGCTGCGTCCTTCCAGTCAGTTTGGTTGTTCATGGTTTCGTTTGGCGTGTAGAATCTTATCGTCCTAACGCAGTCAGCTTTTTCCTCCAGAACCCCTACGCGGTTTTGAAGGTCAAGAAGCATCTGCGTCTTGTTAATCGGTGTTCCAGCAGCACCGTAAGCTTGGTGCATTGTATACACGTCTTTCAAATCTATCTTGCCATCATCATTGTAGTCTAACCAAAGGGTCATACGTGCCTACAGAGCTGACTGGCATTACAGCAAAGACTGCAGCTGTCAAGCAGAAGGCGAACAGAACAATGGGAAGTCCCTTTCTAGTTACCACAATATCACCTCCCTTCTCCTCCGCAATACACCACTGCTTATCACTTGTCTGCTTATTTGGCTTCTGAAAGAAGGTTCCAGTCAAGTTTGCTTCGGTCGCTCTTGAGGATTTGCCTCAGCTCCATCTTGTTCAAGGCTTGCTCAGTGAGAATCTTTGCCCTAGGAAAGCGTGAGTAGATACTGCTTGAACTGTTCAGCAGCTCCAGAATCAAGTCGTCGGTCGGTCTGACGATGCTTCCCAATTTATCTATATTATTATGATGTGCTAAGGAAGCAGCGTTGCGGTTTTCGTCTTAGCCCACTCCATGAAATGTGCCAGTTTGTCTAAAGTGGCGAAGACGCAAGTCGCATTGGTGTGAATTATATGGCAGCCAAGCAGTCCACACGGTCTAAGTCATCACCAAAGGTTTGAGCAGCTTGGAAAAGTAGTGCTGCGATCCTAGGTGAAGGTATGTGTCTAATTGTCCACTGCCAGAACCCATAGCTGACAGCCCAGTCTTGAATGTCCAGCCAGCGTAGACGCAGAGGTCAAAGTTGTCGAAGCCATAGTCGGTTACAAGATGGGTTATTCTCCAGTGTCTCAGTGTGTGGTGGTGGACTGGGCTGTTCAGTGATTGGCTAAGTGGCTTGAGATGTTTCTTCACTATGTTGTTTGCAGTGCTTCTGCAAATATCAAAGGAGAGCTTGCCCTCTTTGCCAGCCTTCTTCTGGTTCACCAGCCACTGAAGCAAATCTCTTGTCCAAGGCTCAAACTGTGGCTCCACTGGCAAGGCTATCTCTTTGAATATGAATGGGCTGGTGTCTCTCTTGGCTTTCACCTTTCTCTTGGCTACTGCTGACACTAGGACTAGGGCTTTGTGTCCTTGATATTCTGCCAGTTTCCATGCCATCTCTCTGCCATACGGCTGAGTCTTGTGGTGTGCCAACTCATACTTGCCAGTCTTGGTGGTTAGCTCACTTACTCTGAAGGCTCCAAGATAACTGGTTTCAATGAACGTTCGGTCTCTATCATCTTTTATGGCATCCACTACAGCTCTAAACCGCTTCTGCTCTGGAACTTTATGGCTCATTCGCTCCATGTCTCCATGAATTTTTATGCTGGAAGAGCTGACATGAGAGTTGCAGAAAGTTCAAAGGAGACTAACTCCCAGTGTGAAGGACTCAGAGAGTCCATTACTGTGCTATCACTCCCAGAGGTCCCTTTGTCGTCTGCTCTGTGTGTGTCTCTACGACTAGCCCACTTGGTTCTAGTCTGTAGAGCTTGAGAATCTTCTCAATAGGCTGTCCCATAGCCAGCTCTAAGACTGCTTGCATCAGCATGATTCTCCCTCTATACTTGGGACGGGGATAAGCAGAGTCTTCTGTCTTGAAGCAACTGTCAAGAATGAAGAGCAGATGCTGAAAGCTCAAAGCTTCCCAGTCAGCCTTCACCAAAACTATCCAGTCTTCTTCTCCTTTGCGTCCCTTCACTATTTTGAACCCCACCATCTAGGCTGGCTCCTTCTTCTTGCGTTTGTCCTTTCTGCCCACTCTTATGTTGTCACGATAAAGCCAATACCAGAAGCCTTCACTCATGACTCCACCACCAGCCATATCTAAGAAGCCTCTGAGCTTGGGCAGCTCTGGATTCTCGAAGTCTTCACACACTTCAAAGTCTCCTTTAGCGTTAGCTCTTGGCAGCCACTTCAGTTTGCTCACGTCATAGGGCAAGGCTGCCCTATCTTGTATTGGCTGCTCCTTCTTTGTCGTCTCTGGCTGCGTGAGTCCCAGCTGCAAGCCCTTGGCTTCTTTCAATCTCTGCTCCAGATGCTTCTCTGTCTTTGTCGTCTCTGCTAGGCTGGCAATGAAATCTTTAAGCTGCATTCTCAGTTTGACACTGACGCTTTCCAAAGCGTCTGGCTGTGTCGTCCAGAATATCACTCAGGTGCTCCAGTTTCCTTGTCGTCTGCTCACTCATGCTTCTCCCCACCTTCCCTCTTCTCCAGAATCTGCCTTGCAGACTCCAGTCTATCAGCCCACTTCCCAGCCAAAACAAACTGCTTTTTCGTCCACTCCGAATTGTCGCCATGCCCAGCCAAGTCCCACTGCTCCAGAACCCTAACAAACAGCTTATCCATCTTCTCCAGCTCTTCCCTCTGCTTCAGCTGCTCGGCTGGCAACCTTCCAGTCTGCTTGTCTTCTTCAACTGATTGCCTAGCCCACCTTCTCTTACGACTCTGCACAACGGTTGGCAAAACATAATTCACAGTAGAAGGAAACTTCACCAGCTTGCCCATCGTATTGCCTAGAGCATGCTTTCTCAACATCGCTTCTATAACTCGGTTATACATTGAAATAACCAGCTCTTTACACATGCTACTTCCTTCTGCTCTTACTGTTTGTTTGTAGGTTTCTCTAAGGTTTAGCGGGCAATCAAAGCGCGTGTGCGTCATCTCTCCACCATTCAACTCAGCAGCAGCCAGCTCATGTTCAACATCAGAAAGCATGCTTCGAGCAATACCATTAACTTCAGTGTTTTGCTTGTCATATCTAGGCTTAGGTTTGTTCTTTCTTGAAGTAGTCATGTGCATGGCTCCCTCACGTGTTGCTCTAACCATCTGACTTTGCTGGCTACCTCTTCCAGTTTGACTTCTAATGTTTCGGTTTTGTCGGCTAATTCCTTCAGTGTGGGGGTGTTTGGATGTGGTTTTCTTCTTTGTTCTGGCATAGCGCTGTCAACTCCAATTGCTAACTGACATTTTGCTATTGGTTTCTACATAAAGACTGTAGTAAGTCATATATTAGGGTTTCTACATAAGAACTGCTGATTGAGATGCCTTACAAGGACAAGAAGAAACAGCAAGAATACATGAGGAAATACAGAACTCCTTACATGAACCTATACCGACAGTTCGAAACTCAGCAAAAGAAGAGTTTGGAAGAAGCAATCAGAAAGGGTAACCTTAATCTTGCAAAGGAAATTCTGAGCAGAAAGCCTTCTATTAATATTCTTGGAACAAAGAAGAGCAGAAGCAAAAATAGGTAGCCAGTATTGTCAAGGTCAAGCCTTTCTTGCGACAAGACGAAATAGGCGGCTGTCGCCAAGTCAGTGAATCCCTATTCTTCAATCCTATGCAAGCCAAGTTTTGAACGTTCTTCTGATTGGGAATGCGAGTATCTGATTCCAAGGTTCTCGAGAAATGTCCGTATTCTTGTGTAAAGCTCATCATAGGTAAGAATTCTATATCCAACTATCGTGGAATTGTCTTTCTCTAGTCTGGCTAGTTGCTTCTCAGACAATCTGCTGCTTCTTCCTACAATTATCAGTCCACTGACTTTCTCGACATTCAACCCAGCCAACCTATTTTGAAGATATAGTATGTTGTTCTTCACGTAACTCAGATACTCTTTCATCTGCGAATCTGCCTCCCTAAGCTCCTTGCCTTGCTTCGGCAACTTCTCCATCGTATATAGCCGGTCGTTTGGGTCTTCTATCTCGACAAAGACGTATCGGGAGTCAGAAGTGCGAATGACAAAATCAACGACATATTTCTCCCCCAGCTTGAATTTTGGAAATACTTCTTTGAAGTCGATGCTGATGAGCATTGGGTTTTTTTCCAGAAACTTCTGTGCGTCCTCTTCCACAAGGTCCACTTTAGCGAGTAGCCTTTCATATTCAGAGAGCACATTAAGTAAGCTGTAGATAGGAACTCTCGACATAGCCTCAGCCATAATTCTGCCAGAATCTCTTTTTGCGAGTTTTTCAGCTGTTTCTAGCGAGAAAGCATTTTGGGAATTGCTTGCGAAAATCCACAGAAACTTTGCTCGTTTCAACCATTCCTTTCCATCATGCAAACAAGCGAATGAAGCATCAGTTAATTGTATGTCTCCTTGACCAACCTCCAAAAAACGTCCAAAGAAATCTCCAAGCAAGAAATTCGAAGACCTACAAAGCACTTCAATAATCTCCTTGTATCTGTCATAGAAGCTCCTTGAAACAAAATTGATACTCGTGATTCCCAAGTTCTCTGCATTCACTTTCAAAGCTGGTTTTTCACTGCTGCCTATTTTGGGAAAGATATATTCATCTATTCTTGGGTCAACATACTGCACTCTTACTGACGTAACTTCGGCAGAGTTCGTGAATTCTATCGACACTCCATGACTTTTAGATATAGTCCCAAGAACATTGAATGGACGCTGTAGATGCTCTGGAAAAAGAAGAATTTTCTCATCTTGACTGAATTTAGACGTTGAGCTCAACAGCTTCTCAGCATAAGCCTTTATGAAGTTCTTCAAACGAGATTGTGAAACTGGACACATGGATAATAGAGTGGGGCTTATTGAAGAAATAGCTTTTTGCCAAGAATCACACTGAGCATCCTTGTGTTGACAATCATAAAAAGCAAACTGTGTCAACAAGATGGGAACGCTACCTTCTCAAGAACAAGATTCAACTGAAGACTGATAGAAAGGCTGAGTGCATTTCATGAAGTCTGGCTGCTTTCTTTGAGCTTGAGCAATGCCACTTCTACACCATGGCTTCTGGTTCGGAACCTCTGAGTCTCCACTTGGCTATCTAAAAAATCCACTAACTCCTTGTCTACAGTAACATTAAGCCTTGCCTTTCGTGCCATAATATCCCCAGTTATCCTATCAGCTCTTATGCTTTTAAGCGTCATAGGGCTGGACGACAAAGTATTTATGCCATATTATGCCATGGAGTATTGCCCACAGCCTAACCAAAGAGTAGAACAGTGGGCTAGGAGTGAAGAAGAATGGAAGAAAAACAGAAGAACAAGGGCTTTCTTGGTTCAGCTTCTTTCGCTAAAGAAGGTGACGTGGGTTCAAATCCCACCCCCCGCACTAATTTACTAGTAAATCGATCGATTGAGACTACTTCTTCAAGCGTTTCTCCTTGTGCTTTCTTCTTTTCTCTTCTCTTTCCTTTTTAGTCATTGGTTTCTTTTTAGTGCTTCCAGTGCTCAATGCAATCACCACGCTCAAAAAGTCAGAATAGGGCATTAAGTTTTTGCGCGCGCATTAGCCAGAGCGCGTGCTTCTTCTAGTCTCCTCACTTTCTCAACGTTACTCCTTCCATGTTTCCATTTTCCTCGACTTTTCATTCTTTTCAAAAATCGTTCTCTTTTCGCCTGCTTTTTCCTCGATCGTTTCAAACAAATCTTCCTTCCCAGAATCAAATAGTGACAACAAACAAGAATTGTAACCTTCACCTAAATGCGAAGTGAATGCTGTGTCATAAACCGGAATCTAGGATAAGGGAGCCGCGTGAAAATATCCTCAGGCTACTCTGTTGTCTTTTCGCTTTATAAGGAAGTATGCGTAGTATAAGGGCAACAGCGTTCTGTTGCTGAAGGACGAGAAGAACACAGCAACGTTGCGCGTTGCAATTAATGATGAAAGGATTGGTGGAAATGTCGGAAAAATCGGGAATTGTTTTCATTGGAAGTAAAACACCAATGGACTATGTTCTAGCAGTCATGACAAGAATATCGGCGAGCAATGCTAAGGAAGTAGTTTTGAAAGCCAGAGGACGAGCAATCGCAACAGCTGTTGACGTAGCTGAAATAACCAGAAATCGCTTCCTAAAAGACCTAAAAGTAAGCAAAGTCGCGATAGGAACAGAGGAGATGCCAGCAAGAGAAGGCGAAAACAGAACACGGATGGTTTCAACACTGGAAATAACGCTCACAAAAGAGTAGGAAAACCCTGCGCTCGCGCTATTAGGGACTAATTGTCTAATCGCTCAAATTCTGATCTGCAATATGAGAAATTGTGTTTTGTGAAGGTTATCCGGTTATGACCCTACTCCATATGATAGAGACCGAAAAGATGGAAAAAAGAAAGAAAGTGGCACGGTCTCAGCAAACGTTGCGGGATAAGTGCCCAGAATGCGGTAGTGCAAACCTTATCCATGATTATGATACTGGTGAGACTGTTTGCGGCGACTGCGGGCTTGTCTTATACGGGCAAATGATGGATAAAGGACCAGAATGGCGCG
>Ga0315285_10000042_pt1 | contig 121801 bp, 121 predicted proteins | sample YL17G09_36_MG_FD_203698 | JGI IMG/M metagenome (GOLD analysis project Ga0315285, IMG submission 203698) | Sediment microbial communities from Yellowstone Lake, YNP, Wyoming, USA - YL17G09_36 | ecosystem: Environmental > Aquatic > Freshwater > Lake > Sediment | place: USA: Wyoming | collected... | reverse complement strand
CGATAGGCTCGTGGTCGTCCATGGCCTCCAAAACAATCATGTTGCGAAGTAACCACCAGTCGCCAATCGGAAACACAAGCCTCTCCACCCACCGGTACCAGATCTTGTAAGCCATTTCACTGTCGTTGCCCCAGTATGCTGAGGTCACAACAATCGGTATCCGGTTCATGGCTACGAAATCCTCGCTGAGCTCAGGTACTTCATCGACCCTGAAGTACATCGCTTCATGCAATGGCCCCACGCCCTGACCACTCGCATCAACTGTGAACTGGATTTCATCCCCTGCTGCAACGGCCCAGTCGAAGCCCTGCGAGTTTGTTGCAGAAACTGACCCAAACAGTGACAACAGGAGCAATACAGACAGGATCACTGCATGGGGAAACTGCATTTGCCAGCCCTCGTCCTAGTATGTATTTGCATAGGTTGCAGAAAAAGGCACCGACGTTCTCTGTTCTGACGGGCCTCTCGAGCCAAGCTAAGGGCCACGCCCAGTTTCTCTATTGCGATAGGCTTTAATCAAATGCCTACACATATACTCTCGGAGGGTCTACATCTGACTGAATGGTTGGAGATACATGAAGACTGGGCATACTTCGTGAATCCTAACTCCTTTCGAATGCCCAAGGTGAAAAACGGAGCACCAATCGGATCTCTGGTGCTCGTCAAGTCTCCTGTCACTGATGACAGCGGCAGGACATTCACTTCTACAGCGTACGGACTCGCGGCCAGCGACGGCCTCAAGATGATGTCCAAGAGAGAGGCATCCAATGTTCTGGCCAAACAGATGGTCAAATACATGAAGGACACGAGCCAGTGGCCGCCATTCTCCGAAATCAAGAAGGTCAACAACAGCGGAAACGTCGACGTGTTGTACAAGCCAACGCAATACGACTCATTCATCCTGACCTTGACGTCGGAACTCGCAGGCCCCAACCCCAAGCAGTTTCTGGACTCACTCAAGGAGTCTGCAGAGGAGGAGCACAAGGAAGAAGAACTCAAGTGGGTGATTGAAACGGCCAAGTCTGGTCGCGCGACGTGTCGGACGTGCAATCTGCCGATTGACAAGGGTCACCTTCGTGTTGGCGAGCCTTCTATGTTCCAAGAGCACGTCACATACCGGTGGCACCATCTTGAGTGTGTCAAGAACGGAATTGGCAACCGCTCCGTCGACTCATTTGAGGGACTTGATAAGCTATCAGACGAAGAGAAAGAGGCCATGAGGAAAGCTCTCGGGTGAGCTAGCGAATCCGGTTTCCGGTTCAGTCACCCAGACTCGTGGCGTTGTATTGGTCACTGATGAAACTCACTAGCTGTGCTTCAGGAATGTGCCATTCCGATACTCCTCGAAGGCCAGCGCAAGCTCTTTCTCTGTATTCATGACGATCGGTCCTCTCCAAGCAACCGGTTCTTTCAGAGGTTTCCCTGAAACCAAGAGAAAACGCAGCGGTCGGCCAGCGGCCTGAACTTCGACGCTCGTCCCATCTGTGAAGAGGACAGTAGTTTCCGGTTCCAAAGAACGACTCCGGTCTGTGTCGAAGTATCCTCTTCCGTCCACTATGTGTGCGAAGGCAGTGTAGCCACTCTTGATCGTGTGGACGAAGTGAGCCTTAGTAGGAACTGTGACATCCAAATACTCCGGATCTGTCACGATTTCGGTGACTGGTCCCACAGTACCGTCAACTTTCCCGCATATCACTCTGACCTTTGTCCCGCCATCAAGCGTCACCTCAGGGATGTCCCTGCTCTTGATGCCTCGGTACCGAGGCGGCATCATCTTGTGAGATGCCGGCAGATTGGCCCAGAGCTGAAAGCCCGCCAGCATTCCCTCTGTTCGCTGAGGCATCTCCTCATGTATTATCCCACTTCCCGCAGTCATCCACTGAATGTCGCCGGGTCCAATGACTCCCGAGTTGCCCAGACTGTCTCTGTGTGCCACCTTCCCACTGAGCATGTATGTTATGGTCTCAATACCACGATGAGGGTGCCAAGGAAAACCCGCGATATAATCATCCGGGTTCTTAGAATGAAAGTCATCGAGCAGCAGGAAAGGATCGAGCTCCTTGACCTCATAGAATCCGAAGGCTCGTTTGAGACGCACGCCTGCACCTTCCAGCGTTGGCTGACTTTTCCAGACCTTCACGACACTTCGCTGTTTATCCGTGCCAATTCCTCCTTTGAATCCTAGATTGCCGTCAACAACTCCGCATATACTACGGTAAGAGGCCCACCCTGCAAGCACTAATGAAGATTCACATGTGAAGGTTCTGCAGCGTCCACGGAAACCATGTCATCCGGGTCACAGAGGGAATCGCTGTCATGCACGTCCATATCTGATACGCCTGTAGGCCGAATAGATAGCCACAGGGATGATTATGAAGATGAAGGGGATGACTAAGCTGATGTAGATTACACCAAGAGGTGCCCATACCACGAAGAGCGCAAGCATTGGTCCCCAAAGGAGTGCATCTCCAAAGAGCATGATTCCGGTTCCAAGTACGTCAAAGAGCAGTGTGTCAAAGGGTGCGCTCACAAGGAAGACTGCTCCTACAACAAGTGAAAACAAACCCCATGTCATGATTGTCCTGATCGCGACCGTCACATAGGCATAGTCGTCCCGCCGATACTCCTCCTGTTTGGCTCGGAGTAGAGCAGTCAGCAACTGCTCAGAGATGCTTACTCCTCCTGATCCCATTATCAACAACAAGGCAAAGAAGAGGACGAGAGCCCCCACTTGAAGAAGCCTTAGAGACGAGAACAGCAGCAGGCCAATTAATGATGCAGCCGATCCAAGGATGACACCGAACCAGAGAAATGTCGCAATGGTCCTATCCATCAATTGACGTTGAAACCACTCACCGATTCGACCGTGCTGGGTTCCTGTCATGTACCGAATGTACCAGTCATGCGAGAAGCAGTCGCTATAATCAGTCCGTCCTGAAAGGTCTAAGCCCTTAACGTCGAACTTCTTCTCAAGGGTTTTGCCCAATGATCTGAACTGTCCGACCTTCCTTAGCCGCAACAGAGCAGACATGACCAAGAGTATTCCGCTAAGGGCTAGGATTATCGATAATTCGATCACTCTTCATCACCCTCGACGAGTTGTCCGGGTTTCCCTCATAGCAGGTAGCGTAAAGGATCTGACATGTGAGAGCTCACAGAGGTCCCGGGAGAAGCGCCACCTGCTCCCGGTATTCCCGGCCACTGTTCTTCCTACGATATAAGCTATACCCTCAGCGCCGGACTGCGAATACAGCTATTGAGGCGAGAAGCGGGCGTTCAATAGCCACTAACCCTTGGTGTTGAGGGCACACACACTTGGTTAATTCGTGGAAATCGAAGCAGACTGAGCACGCCATGTTGACCGAGCACTTCTGGAATGCAGAAAGCCAAGTATAAGGTACTCGTCGGCTGTATCGTTCTAACAAAGGCACGAACCTGATAGCACCTAGACGTTCGTCGTATAGTGAAACCTTCAATCGAAATGCAGTTCGGAAGATCACTGATGAACACAAGTATGGCAATCGTTCTCGCGAGAAAAACGCCCTTTATCTGGGTCGTAGGTCCTGAGATGACTCCCTTGCGCTTGCGTGCCAAGTCGCTTAATGGCTCTCTTTCGCCATGTACATCTTCTGTCCCATTCCTTCTCACTGAGCTACACTCAGTAGTCCATCATCGTTACTATTCGTCACTCGCTTGACATAATCTAAGGTCCTGCAAGTGGTACACATTGTTCCATTTCACGGCGTTACCAACGTGTACCAGTTGTGCTTACCAGTGTTATATATACTCGCTGTTCATCATTATAATGTGCAGAACCTGGCCAACTCGAAACGTCGCACATCGACCAATCCGGGGTTTCCTTCCTGGCGTCATACTCAGCAACTGAAACATGATACCGATAGCACAGAAAAGTGAGCAGATAATCATGGTTATCCTCGGTAAACACTACTGGTACACACTATGTGAGTACGGAACATGGTGATCCAAGAGGTCACAACCAATGAGCGTATCCAACAATCGAATACAATGATGCTGCCCATGGTGACCAGATCAGAGATGAGAAGCGCCTCGATGTGATGTGTCATTTCACGGCAGCAACGATCACCGGGCAGTAGAGTCTGTCGACAGCCCCATTATGAAGGAAGTCCCATATCCTCTACCCTGTTGGTTAGAGGAAGTCACACGCTGATGCAGCAGAGTCATCTAGGTATCCGCTCTGATATCGGGCTGTCGAAATATCGAATGCTTCTGAGTGATAGATGATGAGTGGTGAGCAGAGAGATCATGGAATGGATGCCTTGGAACTGAGAGGGTTGACAGACCTGCTGAGATTAGTGCGGTTCAGCACCTGAGGGAAAGTACTGGAAAGATGTCCCTTTCAACAGCCGCAACTTTTGCGTTATTCCAAGACCACGGCTTTTTCTCTTGCCGCGCACGAAGGGCCACGCTTTTCCTCACTTGCCTGCAGCGAGTCCCGACTGTGCGGCGTTTTCCGTATAGAAGCAGAAGCTTCGACTGCATGAAATTTATTTATAACCGTCGGGACAACAACGCATACCATTAACAATCAGCACGCATGTAGTGATATCAAAGACGACTGGCTATCATTGCATCGCTACAGTCCTCATTCAGGCTTTAGATGCAGCATAGGCCTCGAGGTGGACACACGCAAATGGCGACGATTTTCATCATAGACGATGAGGCAATCCTTCACAAGCTCTACAAGGACGTCTTCGCCATAAAGGGCCACCAAGTCGTGGCAGATGCCTATGATGGAGAAGAGGCCATACGGAAGTTCAAGGCCATGGACCCGAAGCCCGAGGTAATCATTCTTGATCACCGAATGCCGAACAAGGATGGTCTCGAGGCTATGAAGGAGATACTGAGCCTTGAGCCGAACGCCCGGATTGTCTTTATTAGTGCTGACGCAAACGTCCGCGACCAGGCCATGAAGTCTGGAGCAGCAAGCTTTGGACTGAAGCCCGTGACCATTCGCCACATGCTGGATCTCGTCGAAACCGCCATGGTGACATAGGAGTGCGGGGGCACCACAAACCGAGGGACTTGGCATCTGGAGGGATTGAACTTCCGCAACGATGAAGAAACAACGGTTGTCATCGCGGGCGATGTGCCATTCCTTCGAGCCCTACTACGGATGGCGATTGAGGAGGCAGGGGACACTGTGGTTGATGAGGTTTCAGATAGAGAGAATCTACTGATCAGCTGCACTCATAACAACCCAGACATTGTGCTCATGGACCTTCACCTCTCAGATATTCAACGCATCAGATTGGTCGAGGACCTGCTGGACATCAATCCAGACCTGGCGGTTGTTGTAATATCAGACCCAACAGAAGAACTTGGAGAAACCATGCTCGCCGTAGGCGCAAGAGCTTACATTGAGAAACCATTTAGCATGTATGACCTCATTGACCTGGTGAAAAAGGTCACACCATTCTATAGGTAGTGCACGCACGGCGATTTAGGCAACGACGTTTGGACAATTATACAGTCTTGGCGCATCTCTGGCATTCAGTCTGGTAATCTTGCGTCAGGAAAGGCGACGATTCCCTCGAGACCTATTTTGAATATGATAGGTCGCATGACGTGACTTGAACCTCGCATCTTGATGACTCTCATCGTGCGAACGAAGTCGCCTCCGCTGTAGACCATGTCGAGCTTCACGACTGTGTCGCAGATAAAAAACGGCATCTCGTTGCTCCTCGCGTCCTGACCGGTCTTGAGCTCGTGTGTGAGAAGCGCGGTCGTGTTCTTTGTCACGATCTCTCTCATGAACGAATAGACAGTCTGTCTGACCTCGAAGCGGTTCCCCGCCACCTCAAGAAGAGGACCCAACCCGTCTATCACCAGTCTCGTAGCGCCAGTCTCTGCTGCTTTCTGCTTGACAAGGCTGGCAAGGCGCGCGACGGTGAACGGCTGTTCCTTCAGCAGCGGGTGATCAAAGCCGATGACATACTCATACCCCTTCTCGATGGGAACCAAGGTCATATTGCCGCTGAGTATGGTCAGACCCTTCGACTTAACTGCGCCGCGAGAGTCCCATCCGAAATCGGCCATGTCCTCCTGTATGTTGTCTGAACTCTGGTCGAGAGTGAGGAGCATGCCACGCTCCCCCTTCGTTAGTCCATCTAAGAGAAAATGCCAACCCAGAATGCTCTTGCCGGTTCCGGGTCCACCAGCCAATAGTACAGTACGACCCTGAATGTATCCTCCACCCAAGATCTTGTCGAGTCCTGAGACCCCACTGCTTACGCGGGTCTTTGGCATAGCTTAACCAGCAAGCCATCCTCCGCTTAGCGTTATTATCTTTGCTGAAGACTTCCACCCACACCTAGTTGCAGATTTGTGGAATGACCATGTCCCAAATGGCTCCAAGCGGTGGTTTTAGCGCGGATGATTGCACTAGAATCATTTTTAGAGACTTCAGGTGGTTCTACCTTGAGAAACGCTTGGCCAAGTCCATCCCAAGATGGTGAATTAGTGGCACTGCAGAGAGACCCGATTATCCCAGAGTTCGCAATGTACAGAAGTGGGCTCGATAGCTTCGAACTGGATGATCTGGCCAACAGAGTATCCTCTGAATCAAGGACCGAGAAAGACAGATTCATGGCCTTCACAGATGTTCTGATTGAGGGTATTAGCACAGGGGAATGGGTCAACAGATCAAGCAGCTTTCTAGCAATGTGTGCGAAAGCCAGCTTCCTGAGAGGGAAGTATGGCTACAACCAGATTCTCGCTAAGTCTAGCCCTAGCCTTGCATGCAAGGGATACGCGGCAGCCGCCTACTGTAGGCAGAGCCTTGACCCACGTTGGCTGAACAATCTTAGGAACTACGTGACTCAGGCATGGCAAGCAAAGGATTACATTGTCTTCGCAGAGCTCTCGGGAGAGTTGGCGTCTATCTTGGTTGACTTGGGATATGTAGACGAGGCAACGAGGGTCGCCAACGAGAGCATAGACAAAGTGACAGCGGCAACAACCAAGGACACAGGCATCCGGACCATGGTTCAGTCAGCACTCCTACGGTCCCGTGTGATCTTGGCCTATATCACGACAGCAATGCTCTCACGCGAAGAGGGTCTCATCAGACTCGACTCGGCTGAGGAGACTGCAGAGGTGTTGGACGACCAGCTTGCACTGTCAGACATAAGGTACTATCGATCGAGAGCCTACGAGCAGTTCAGAGAGTTCGACACAGCCCTGAGTCTGCTGAAGTCTGCTCTCCGCAGATATGAGAGGATGGGCTACCTCCAGGGTGTGGCAAATGCTCGGAACCTCAGAGGTGTCATCCTGATTGACAGGGGCCAGCTGCAAGACGCCAGAGACCAGTTTGAGGAGCTCTTGATAATACAGCAGCAACTCAACAATCAGATTGGCCTCGTCAATGCTCTGATCAATGTTGGGGAGATTGACCGCATGCTTGACCAGCTTGATCAGATGGAGATGTACAACCGAAGGGCCCTTGAAATAAGCCAAGAGGCAGAGTATGTGCGGGGCATCGCGTACGCGACTGTGAATCTGGCTGATGTGGCCCTCAGGAAGGGCAGCATCGACGAGGCAGTCAAACTGTACCTAGATAGCACCAAGGTAGCAGAGGGTTCTGGCTTGAAGGAACTCCTCAGACTCAGTCTTTTCCATCTTGGTGATGCGAACTTCATGAGCAGCAAGTTTGACGAAGCTATATCATGGTATCGCAAAGCCCGGAAGCTCTGTGATGAAACCAACATGCCAATCCTCGCGTTCACTGCTGACGTCAGCGAGTTGGTCACAATGTGGGCTCAAGACAAGCGTCCGTCTAAGACACTTCTAGAGCACATCAAGTCGACGATGGGGGACTCCGCGGAGTGGCTCGAGTCCCAAGACGCCTCTCCAATGCGGCGAGTCCGACAAAGGATTCTCGATGACTCATCTCTTCAGAGCGAAGTCTGTGTTTTTCATGACTCTGAGAAGAACTTCGAATGCCGGGTTGAGAGGATGGCCATGAGAAAGGAGTGCTATGGCAACCTCTTCTGGATGGGAGGTCTCTGTCCTCACTTCAAGGACTTCATCACTAAGCTGAACCGATGAGAGCAGTCTCCGGAAGAGGCTTATGCCCAAAATCAGTCATCACAAAGCGCGGTGGTAGTCATGCTTGTCGGTAAGCTGGTACGCCTCGTAGTCTTAGAGCAGAAACATCTGGACGATATGCTCAAGGGCTGGAACAACCCCGAACTGAGGCGATTCCTCGGTGGGATGATCCCCGTTGGCAGAGAGGAGGAGACTGAATGGATACGGTCTGCCGTTGAGGGAATGAAAGCAAGAAGGGAGTTCGATTTTGTGATAGAGCGTTCATCTGACGGCGCAATCTTGGGCGGGACTTCTCTACATGGCATCAACTGGATATCCAGAACCTGTACGCTCGGCATCGCCATTCACAGCCCTGAGAACTGGGGCAAGGGGTACGGCTCCGAGGCAATGCGGCTTCTCGTCGACTACGCATGGAACAGTTTGAATCTAAGGCGCATTGAGCTCACTGTCCACTCTTTCAACAAAAGAGCTATCAGAACGTGCCAAAAGGTTGGATTCAAGGAGTTCGGAGTGGCTCACAAGAGGATCTATATCGAGGGACAGTACTACGACACAATCTTCATGGAGCTCTTCCGCGAAGGGGCTCCGCGCGATGTCCAGTTCTCTGAGCACGAAAACCCAAGGTCCCCCACTTAGCTATATATGGGACTAACGACTCTTGTGAACAGCGCAGGGACCATTGACGTGAGCACTGAAGGCCTCTTTCCGCCAGACATTAGGACCGCACTGAGTGCCGACCGCGGCTATGTGATTGTCGTGAGCGGAGAACCAGGCACTGGCAAGTCTCTCTTTGCTCAAGAAATCTTGAGGGAGTTCCCCAGCTCATGCGCCATTCTAACGGACAAGGAAGGTTGGGGAGAGATAAAGACAGGACCAAGCCCGGCCATCACTGCGTGGAAAGAGCGGCATTTCGTAGTGGACTACTGGCGCCCAGTCGCATGGTCAAGCTCACATGATGCGCCCTTCCGGCAGAAAATCAACGAACTGGTGGCAGACGAACCCGGCCTGCGTGACTTCGGCATTGTTGTTGTGGACTCATGGACGGGCCTTGTAGAGCCCATAGACAGCACTCGCAGGACAGAGATACTTCAGTCTTTGGTCCAGACAGCAAGAGAAGAACGCAAGAAGCTTGTGTTGGTTGCTGACACTGCCAAGCTCGGAGGTGACCTCTCACGACTGAATCACGTGGCCGACGCCATCATCATCCTCGAGAAGGGTCGGACCGATGGGAGAATGTACCGCCAACTGGTCATTGAGAAACTCAGGTCAATGCCCATTGGTCAAGATACGTTCGTTTTCACTCTAGATAGGGGTCTCTTCACTTACGTGCCGTGGTACGTCCACCAGTATCCACCTATCATGATCGAGAGAGAACCTCTGAGAGACCCTTCCCCAGATCGCATCTCCACCGGCAACCGCAGCTTCGACACTCTCACGAAAGGAGGGTTCGTCAAAGGCACACTCAGTCTCATTGAAGTCGACAACCTTGGCGCACCTTATCTTGAAACGATCTACTTGCCGTTCCTATCAAACCATCTGCAGCTGGGACGACCGGCAATCGTCCTTTTGCCCGAAGGATGGTCTCCGGAGCGCCTCACTAATGGTCTCAGTCAGTTTGTTGATAGAGAGATTGTAGAGAAGCAGGTTGTGTTCTTTGGCAGACAAGCTCTCGGTAGGAAGGGAAACGTGCGTGCCATTGATGATGATCCCTGGAAGACCTTGCAGGAGATCAGGTACGAGGCAGGTCAACTCGAGCGACAGTTCGGCATGGAAGTCACCGAGCTGTTTGCGCTGGATACTCTGGAGAACAAGTACGGGGCGGCACACGTACAAGAGTTGATGGCGGAGGTGACAGCCGCTCTTCCTGACACGAAGAGAGTGACCCTCACAATACTTGGCAGACAGCAGGCTATCAAGAGCACTTCGTTGTGCCACACTATACAGCTGCGTGTCCAAGAGATTGGTGGAGTCTTGACTGTCTGCGGAGTGAATCCTCGAACGAACTTCTTTGCCATACGGCCGATACTATCGGGAGGCTTTCTTGACTTTGATCTCTTGCCGATTGTCTAATCGTATATCAGTAGTCAGTGATCGGAGGACTGACCAGTGAGCATACCCAGTAAGAAGATACTCGTGGTTGATGATGAGGAAGTGACCACAGAGCTTGCCAAGACCTTTCTAGAGCATCACGGGTTCGAGGTCGTGTGTGCGTTCGATGGAGAAGAGGCATTGAGACTCGCTCAGTCCGAACGACCCGATCTAATCCTGTTGGATGTTATGCTTCCCAAGATAGACGGATTCGAGGTGTGCAAGCGGCTCAAGGCAAACAAGGCATTTGCCAAGACACCTGTCTTGATGTTCACAGCAAAGGGTCTTAGCAAGGACATAGAGAGAGGACGCGAGGTGGGTGCTGACGAGTATCTGGTCAAGCCATTCTCCGGTAGAGCGCTGGTTGCCACAATAAAGAAGCATCTCAAGATGCCTCAGGAATAGAGAGTGGATATCGTGGTTGCGGCTGAACCAGATCGACATGACACGGGCAGAGGGAACATCATCGACAACCTAATCACCAAGCCGCCAAAGGGCTATGTCTTCCTCATCATGGCAGCCCAAGACAGTCACTACGATCTCTTCATGCTAACACTGCTGAAGCGTGCACGCGAAATGGGCATGAAGGTTCTTCAGGTCATCACTGAGGCGCGCAATCGAGCCATCATGCGCGAACTCGCGAAGCATCAGGGAGAGAACTACCAAATCCTTGAGGTTTCCTATGGCCAAGAAGCAGTTGGTGAACACACCTGCTCGCCTCATCTGCATGAGATCAACATAATGCTTAGGGAGCTCAGGAACGTCATCAGTCCGAACATCGTGTTTTTCGAGGGGCTCACGCCGCTCCTGATAGACTTCTCTCCACGCCAGGTCGTTCAGTTCTTCAAGGAGTCTGTCGAAGAGAGCATTAAGAACGGCTCGCTAGAGTTCTTCCTTGTAAACTCAGAAACGGCGGACCCTGTTACTATGAATCAGTTGTTCTCGCTCGCTCAGGGAATAGTGACTCTAACCACGTCTAGGGGCAAGCACTACCTGACAGTTCAGAAGTCAACAGGGGTTGAGTTGCCATACAATCCCATCGAATACGTGCCCATTATGTCAAGCACTCAGAGGTATGACTGGGAGATAGTCCTCAACTGGTAGTGGAGCGAAGATTCGGAGGTTGCCTATACGTTCTGGTCTTCAGTCTGATAAGCAAACTTGCCAGTGTGGGTGCCTCTTCGGCCCATCATACTCTCGAACATTGACATGACCTCATCCATGGCCTTTGACCAAAGGACGAGTTCGTCGGCGTCCGCGTCGGGAAGATCAGCTCGGACCGGGTCCACTATCGCCCTGATTCTCTGGCAGACTCGCTGATCCCAGTTGCGATCACTCATGATGTTCTCTATGCGGCTTATGATCTGCCCGCGCAGTGACACAAGACGCAAGCGCTCCTCATCGAGCTTCTCCAGTTGCTCATTCAGTCTTCCCAGCTCATTCAACAGTGCCTTCACAGCCTTGACGTCGGCATCGGTTTCGGGAAGAATGATACCCTGAGGAACAGTGGTGCTCTCAGCATCCCCGGTCCTCGTCACCCTCACGAAGAACGAGTTGGGCATCACCGCGGTTGAGAGACCAAAAGCCATGTTCACTCTGTAGTAAACTCTGTCTGGGCCCATCTCGCTCGACCCTGGTTCATGTCCCACTAGACCCGCGTCCTCCAATGACTCAAGATGCTTCAGGACGACTCTGCGGTTGAGATCCAGTAGCTTGCTAAGCTCGTATGGATATCTGGGCGTGTGTGCAAGCAGCTGGAGGATTTTCCTCCTTGTGACATGGCCCAGCGCTTTGAAGACCCTGTCAATCTCTACGGTCTCTTCAGGAGTCATACTTGGTGATATCGCCTCTCGAAGTCTTGTTCGTGAGAACGCCCATCGCTAGTATACATGTTAGTCCCTAGTTAAGCCTTGTGACCTGACCTTCACCAGTGTGGGCTGTTCAGTATTCGTTACGCCGTTCTGTGGGCCGATGCCCGGGGCAACCGCCGGTGTGGACTTTGAGGTCCGATTCAAAGACTCGTCTGCCATCGGTGGCTTTTCCCTGTCCACGCCCTTTCCCGGCCCACTCGGGACACGATCAAGCTCCGTGGCTCTCGACTGAGAGTGGGTACGGAATCTCTCGAGTAGCGTGTCTGCTTTCTCGTAGATTGGACCCTGACCAGTGAGGAATCCACCGGCGACACCCTCTTTGGCTGATATGACAGGACGCGATGAGGCCATGAGCAGGTACCGAAGGAACTCCACATCTGTTATCTTCCGCCCTGCCTTTCGCTGATGTCGCATCTTCTCTTCTTCCCAGACGAGAATGTCGTAGTCTGTCAGACCTTTGAACAGCTTGTTCTTGGTGCCCTTCTCTTCGGACATCGTGCCATGGTTACTCCAGACAGCTTCTGTATGCTAACCAGGCTTAGACAGTTAACCCTTGAGAATCCTAGTATTACATTGCTCACAGCTGGGTACGACGCCCGAACTGAGCCTTGTGCACAGCCTCTATCTTTTTTAGAGCAACCAGAACACGAGATGCTTGACCGTACACTCTGAGGACAACCACTTGTCGTCAGTCAAGATAATGGGATGGAACCTGAATGACTGTCTGTATCGCTGCTATTTGTGAGTCCGGCAAGGCCATGGTGCTGGCTGCGGACGCCATGATTACCGGAGAAGACCTGATGATTGAGTATGAGTTTGCAGCATCGAAGCTCAAGCAATTGACCAAGAACTGCGTAGTCGCCGCAGCTGGCAATGCGAATCTTGAGACCGACCTAATCCGTATGGTCCGTCAGGCAATATCTGAGCTGAAGGCTCCTTCGAGGGACAAGGTCATAGAGAAGACTAGGCAGACCTATCGTGCACTCAGAGAGAGAGCCATTGAAGATCAGATACTCCTGCCAAAAGGTATCGAGAGCATGGCCAAGTTCTATGACACGCAGAAGTCCATGCTTGAGGTCGTGGCAAAAGCCGCATACAAGGAGATTGAGGAGTTTGACCTCGAACTGGACCTCATCATTGCGTCAGTTGACAGCGATGGTGCTCACATCACAGTGGTCGAAGATCCGGGTGTAGCCACCACTTGGGATGATCTGTCGTATCACGCAATAGGGAGTGGCTATACTCACGCTGACACGACGCTCATCATTCAGGACTACGACGCATCGTGCTCTTTGCCTGAGGCACTCTTGTCTGTATACACGGCTAAGAAGGCAGCCGAGAAAGCACCTGGCGTTGGGCGCAAGATCACCCACATGGCAGTGATACATAAAGACGGCGTAATCATGTTGGCGGACGAGCAAGTCAAGAAGATCGATGAAGTCTACCAGGAGAGGACTGCAGCTCTCAAGAACTGGGAACGCGACAAGAACTGGACCTCGAAGCTGGTTGGTGTCGTGACACTGAAGCCAACTGATTGAAAGCATATTACGAGGCTCCGGCTATTCGCAGACCTTGAAGAGAAGAACTCAATTGGCACAATCACCAAGGTTTTCTTGGTCTATCTCTGATGCAGCCGCCCAGCCGAGGCTTGGTCAATGGCAGTCTTAGAGATCCTAGCAGGATGGTTCGTGCTCTCGCTCACAGGCGCTCTTGCTCCTGGGCCACTCTCTGCAGCCTGTGTCATGCAGGCAAGCAAGCACGGTCGCCTTCATGGCATACTCCCTATGGTCGGGCACGCGATAGTTGAAGTCGGTATTGTCGCCGCAATCATTGTTGGTGTCGAGGTGCTAGAGCCCAACGAGCTTACAATCGACATCATTCTGGGCGTCGGCGGCCTCGTGATAGCCGGCTTTGGCCTGCTGGCACTGAAGGATTGGAGAATCACCGAGAAGCAAGCTAGCGCAGGCCATTCGACTCAGCCTACTCCATCTACTGTCATCCAAGCGACTGTTCAGGGAGCTGCCGTCAGCCTGCTCTCTCCCTATTTCTTGATATGGTGGTTCACAATCGGACTCCTGAATGTGACTCTGCTCGTGGGCCAGCTTCAAGTGGGCGTTGGCACCGTGTTCATTGCCGGAGTCCTCATCTATCTCACACACGTGTCCACGGACTTCTTGTTCGGAGCATTCCTAGCGGTCGGATCCGACAAAGCGTCCAAAAGGATCACGGTCGGCGGCATAAACTGGGTCAATGTCGCCATTGGCCTAATCCAAGTCGCTCTTGGTCTGTGGTTCATAACGATGGCTCTAGTGTAGGTGTGCCTTTTGAAAGAGCACAAGACTTTAGATGCAGGAGCGCTGAGGCACACCGGGCAAACCATGAAACAGCTCCTCCTCACAGGCTACGAGCCATTTGACAATTACTCGGTAAACCCGTCTGGTGAACTCGCAAAGACACTTGATGGTAAGCGGCTGGGTAGTTATCTAGTGAGTGGGGTAGTGCTTCCTCTCGACTATTCCGAGATCCTAGCTAGCCTTCAGGAGGCATTGAACAAGGGCAGTCCTTCTATAGTACTCTGCTGCGGCCAAGCGGACAGGGGTTCGATAACACTCGAAAGACTAGCTGTCAATGCGATGAGTACAACGAGGGCTGACAACAAAGGACGGCTGCCTGATTCAGACCTGATCGTGCCTGATGGTCCAGCAGCATACTTCTCAAGCATAGACCCCCATCCACTTGTCAAGCGACTTCAGGAAGAAGGGATTCCGGCGCTAGTGAGCTATCACGCAGGGACATATGGCTGCAACTGGCTGCTCTACAATGTACTGCACATGATCAACCAGCGTCGACTTGATGCCCGCGCCACCTTCATGCATGTCCCACCACTCCCGTCACAGGCGATTGAAAAGAACAACATGGCACTTCCCACGATGCCCCTAGACACTGTCGTAAGAGCACTCAGGACGATTGTTCCGCTCTTGCCCAAGTCGTGAGCTGATCGTCTGGTCGAGGTTTGACGCAGGACGTCTGACGGCATACAGAAACCATAAGATACAAGCAGGAAATGTGCATGGTCGACCTTGTGGGTAGGAACTTGAAACGGTCATTTCTTCTTCGGATACATCCTGTGAAATGGCATCGATGGCAATAGGGGATGGTCTGGCAATGTTTCTCTTTCAAACGGAGTGCCCACTTCCGTGCAGAGGAAGAACAATCATCAGTACCTGACTGCATACTTGGAGCTCACCTTGGTCGAGAACTGACCTAGTGCCGCTACTTATGTGGAAAAGACTCCTTCGTCCAAATGAAACAGACCGGTTGACGCGGGGTATAGAGTAACATTCCTCGGGAGAACATCTAAGTGGAGGTCTAGCCGCAAAACCGTAGGTGTTTTGACACTTTGCCAACCAAGGTGAGAATGGAAACTGACAGGGGCGTCATCATGCTGGAACTCTGGTCTGACGATGCCATCAATACAGTGAGGAATTTCATTGATCTGGCCAAGAGCGGGTTCTACAATGGAGTCAAGTTCCACAGAGTAGTCCCTGACTTCGTGATTCAGGGCGGAGACCCTCAGGGTACTGGTAAGGGTGGACCCGGCTATGCGATACCGTGTGAAACCAAGGGCCCTAGACAGAAGCATGTCGAGGGAGCGCTTTCGATGGCCCACGCAGGTTTGAACACTGGCGGTAGTCAGTTCTTCATCGTACTCAGTGAGAAGAACTGCAAGCATCTCGACGGGAAGCACACTGTCTTCGGAAGAGTGACCCAAGGATTCGATGTCGTGAAGAAGATCAGCCAAGGCGACAAGATGATCAAGGCAGAAGTGCTCGAGATTGACCCAATGGTTGCGAAGGACGTACTGAAGAAGATGCCTTCCACGAGGTAAGTGAAGTGCGGCGGTGCACCAAGGAGCTTCGTTAGAGCAGCTGGCTGGTTTCGGTTATCAAGCATGGATAAACGATCATTAGGTCGCGACTAGCTGAGCCACGCTCTCTTTGATTGATACTGACGCGGAATCGCCAATGAGTAGAGGCCTGAAACAAGCCAAGCTAGACCGCGACGAATCTGTCACACTCGCTGAACGCACACTGTACTGTTCAGACGTCTGTACAGAGGCTTGTTCGCTTTGTATATGTTCAAGAACTCGCCATAGAGCTCGTCATACAGCTTTCTGTTGTCAGGATTGGGCTTGAAAGTCTTTGAGATTTCGACAAGTCCGGGTACGGCATCAAACGTCAGATAGCCCAATCCTACAGAGGCGATGAATGCGGCACCACGTGCATTCGCCTGTATTGGATCATGAACCTGCTGGATGTTACGGTTCAGTACGTCGGCATATATCTGGCACCAGATGTCGGACTGAGCACCGCCACCAATCATGTTCAGCGTGTCCATGCGCCTCTTGATGAACTTCTCAACAACACCGAGCACCCAGCGGCTATTGTAGGCAACACCTTCAAAGACAGAACGGATGATCTGACTGCGGTCCACGTCTAATGAGAGGTTGTAGAATGCACCGCGGACTGTATGGTCCTCGACCGGTGTCCGCTCACCGTAAAGCCAAGGAGTAAAAATCACCTTGCCGCTCCCAGCAGGCGCCTTCTCCACAATCCTGTCGAACTCCTTGTAGACTTCCTTCACACCGAAACGGGTGGAATCATCGGGGTAGAAGACTCGGTCTCGAAGAAAGCTGAGGCACGCTCCTGCAGTTTCCTGTTCGTTGGCAACGAAGTATCGACCTGGTATTGCCGACGGCAGGGACGCGATGTTATGGCTAATGTCGGTCTTCTTGAACGGTACATGACAGATGATCCAACTGCTTGTCCCGACGTAGACATGGCCCTGATAGTCTTGAACAGCGCCAGAACCGATTATGGCTGAGTGGAGGTCTGGTGCGCCAACTACAACCTTCGTGCCGTGGGACAACCCCAAGTAGTCGGCCACATCCGTGGACAGAGGCCCCAACACATCAGTAGAACGCATCAGAGGCGGCAGCTTCTCCTTTTCAACGCCCATTCGTCTGATGAGCGAATCGTCATAGTGGACGTTATTGATCTTGCGGGTGTTAGTCAACCAGTACATCATGATGGAGGCATATGAAGCCGCGACTTTTCCTGTGAGTTTCAGGTTGATGAAGTCAGTAGGTTCTAGGAACCAGCGGGTTTCCCTGTAGATGTCAGGTTGTTCGTGTTTCAGGTACAGTATATGAGCGATCGGATCCTTTCCACTGTGGCTGGCAATGCCCCCCGTCTTGCGGAGCCACCGAAGGACGTCGAGTAACGGGTATCCTGCGATTTTCACGCGTCCCTTGAAAGTGCGCTCGACGCACGGAGCTCCCCGCGAGTCCATCCAGATGATGGCATTTGTGAGCTGCTCACCGTTTTCGTCCACAGCCACCGTTCCAGACCACTGACTCGAGTTGCACACGCCAATGATGTCCTCAGGATGCACGAGCCGCTTGTCGATCAACCTCTTGGCGGCCTTGAGAAACGCATCCCACCATTCAGAAGGGTTCTGCTCTGCACCGCCTCCGGCCGAGAGATACAGAGGAGTTGGTTCGAACTCAGACCCGATGATCTTGCCATTGGTGGAAACGATAGCAGGTTTCATCCCTGAAGTTCCGTGATCAATTGCAAGAACGTACTTGACCTCATATCCAGCACACATGGCCTTCAACCCACTCGGTTGTTGTTCATTGCGTTCGTGGTTGAAAAGGCCTTCGGGTGATGCTTGATGATGAGCATTTGGCCTCATCAAAGGTTGCTGGCGTCTGAGCCTCGATTCCAGGTCCGCATGCTCAGTGGTCAGGAGTAGAGCAAGTGTCGAGATAGGCCTCAACAATACTTATACATCAGAGCGTACCTGACCCCGACAGGTATGGCCGAAAGACAGCATCCCCGTGTCGACGAGAAGAGTGTCGAGAAGACAGAGGCACAACAGGCGAGGCTAACGTCCTACAATGTGAGTGTCGGGCGGCCCTTGCTCTACACCTTGCCTCTAGTCTTGGTCATTCTCACAGTGATGTCATTGTGGAACATCGTTCAGGCAACGATACTGTTGTTCGTTCTCATTGCTGTCCTCGCCGTATTTGCCATCAATACTCTAATCTTGGGTATGCTCGCAAGTAAGACCAAGGCCGCCTTCACAAAAAGGCTGCAGCTAGAGAGGCAGAACGGTCGGCCGTTGGAGAGCCTCCAAGGATTCGTGGCAATAAAGAGCGGCGTGGACAGGACTATCTTGACCATCAGGGGAGTCTTCCTGCTTGGCCTTGTGGTCCTATTTCTCTACACTGGCTATGTGCTCATAGTGTTGAACCAACTGTCAGGAGAACTGTCGACTTGGGTGGCCTACCTAGGTCTTGGACTGTCGTTGGTATGCTTCGGAGCATCACTTATGGTTCGCAGCGTACGTATGGACATAACCTCCGTCACTGGTCTTTCTGACTTCTACAGACCTACGTCACATGAACTGCTGCTGGACAACTTCTTCGCGGACGTCTTCAGAGGCCACCTTGACCCGATTATTCGGCTGAAGTGGGATGAGTTCACCGACGCCATTCGACGATGCCTGAAACCGAACTTCGTTGAGGCAGTTCTCAAAGATGAAACTGGTGAGAGCCCTGTTGCGTTTGCGGTGGAGAAGCTCCTGTACCTGCACTACATGGAACACAGCGGAGTCTTGAGCCACCTGAAGGTGATGGATGAACTCAGTGAGTTCCTGGATCTGAAGACGGGACAGTATGATCCTGACCAAGGGGTTAGAATCGGTGGGCGACACTACTTCAAGGCAGCAGACATCTTCCGTGTATTCCGCCTGATCGAGTCAACAACGCCTGCCGTCTTTGACCTAATTGACAGGCTGCAGCTCGAGCTAGTGGACAACATCTCTCTCCTTGCGAGCGACCCGGTCTATGTCGATGCGTCCGCCCAGGAGGTATGCGCAAAGGACAGCGAGTGCCATTTCTTGCTGTTGCTCTTCAACAACTCCAAAGATGCTAAGGACTTCACGGTAAGAATCGTCGTATCAGGTCTACAGCCAGCTGAGCTCAAAGTTAGCGTGTCTGCAGAGGGCAGAGGTGGTTTCACGATTCCATCAGAACCCATTCCTCTCGTGAGCGAGTCGCATGTAGATGTCGCGCACATCCTCGCGACAATCCTGAAGAACAGTGTCTCTCTTTGGGTGACTCTTGAACCGCGCGAGATAGGCGTTCAGACTCTTCAGGTCTTCGTAGAAGACGCCTCGGGAAGAGTGATCGAAGGAAAGACCATGCCTATCGCAATCATTCGCAACATATCGTATCTGCTCAAGAGACTGACCTCCGTGGCGTCAATCGGTACGGGAGCTATAACGCCGCTGTTCCGGGCACTAACATTCTCCTAGATGCTCTGGGCGCAGGAAGTCTGTATCGCTCCTGTTAGTCATCTACGTGCATCCCTCATCGGCATCTCGGTCGGCAGCCTTTTGAGTTGCAGAGCACGGTTACCGTCGACGTAGGGAACATCATGGAAAGAAGAACCGGTGGCCTCTATGCACTCCTTGTGCTCTCATCATTCCTGCCCTCAATCACCGAAGTACCGCATGACCCGCAGCAGACGGGTGCTGTCATCGCGGCAGTACTCAGCGTTTCCTCCATTGCATATACATGGCTGAGTCCTCTGTTCCACGTTGCGACATTGTTGCTCTTGGTGGGAACCTACTATAGAAGGCAGATTGGCCGGATTCTTTCTTTCTTCTTCGGCGTCACTCTGCTATTCGCTGCTGTCACTCAACATATAGCTTACACACAGGACTACGGGCTTGCAATCATAACCAGCAATCTGGTGCTCATGTCAATCGTGGCCGCCTTTTGGTTTGCCGACGCCTACAAACCGAAAAACGAATACGTCTTCGGGAAGCTTCGAGCATGGCGGTACTGGGTAATACCATTCATGATCTTGGCGTTCTGGTTCCCAATAAGCGCAACTCTCGAACCTGATTTCAGCCCACTGTTGTTGTTGACTTCGACATACGGCATTACGTTCTGTCCGACAGTCCCAGTCATGCTCGGACTGCTCACACTGGCATATCCACGGGTAGACAAGAGGCTTCTGACCATGACTGGTCTGGCAGGACTCATAATCGGCTTCTGGAACGCAACGGGGGTTTTCTTGATTCCGGGGTACACGTATTGGATGGCGTTCCTTCACACTCCGCTCATTCTGATCTCTGCGTACAGCCTCTTGATAGGCCGCATTATCAAGACCGATACAACCTAAGTAGGCAACGCGGATGGCCGACTATGGCCCCGTTCCTAGAGCGTGATCTTCTCCACGTTCCCTTTTGCGTCAACGGACTCAATCGTAAGTGGAGACCCTTTCCCTCCCACCTTGTCCAGTTTCAGGTACTCCTGCATAATCTCGAGGAAGTTGATGGGCAGTATGCAGCCTTCCGGAGGCAAGACACCTTTCGACTTGACCTTGCCGCGCTGCATCAGCGCAGCACCAAAGGCAGCAGGGATTCCCGTACCTTCGCCCATGGCTTGCCCTCGAGATGCCAGAGAGAAAACGTACTTATGAGGCTCGCCACCTTCCTTGCCAGCCACAACAATCTTGACACATCCTCTCTGCTCTCCGAAACTGGTCTCCCTGAGTATGCGTTCACGTTGCTGCATGATATTGGATATCATGGAGTCCAATACAGGGGACTGCCCTTCTTTCTGATTGAGTTTGCCACTCTTCAGAGCCTGCTGCACAATATCTAGGGTAAGCTGGAAATACTCATCTGGTAGAACAGTTCCCTTGTTCGTCACCCGCTGGCATTTGACGTAGTCGGGCAATGTCAGTGTTTCAGGATGCGGGTATGGATACACACGATGACGCCCCACTACTTGGAAGTCGACTTCCTCCTGAAGCGCCGCACCTGCCCGGCCAAAGAACTTCACTTTCTTCAGAACGCCGTTCATGTACACAGGTACGTCAAGTTGCATGCAGTGGATTCTGTGTCCTATCACACCAGCGCCCTCGACAGGCTCGCCTCCATGAGCATGGTACAAGTCAATGGACTCGACGCTGTCGAGAAGACTGTCCGCAGCGAACTTCGCCAAGAGGTTTGTGACACCGGGGGAACTACCCATACCAATGCATGCAGACACACCCGCATGCTTTGCGACACCATCCATCTTGAGCTGCACCTCCGTTGCATCAATGTCGTCACAGATGTCAACGTAGTTGATTCCAGCTTTGATGGCAGCCTCTAGTATCAGAGGCCCGAACTTGTAGAATGGACCCACGCAGTTCAGGACAACATCAGAAGCATCAATTGCTTTCATGAGGCTTCTCTTGTCGAGAACATCTACCGTCGAGGAGGAAAGACATCTCGAGCCAATGTCGTCAACGAGACGTGAACCCTTCTTGGCATCTATGTCGGCCGCGACAACTTCGGTGAAGTCTCCAAGCGAAGCCAGAGTCCTGACCGCCACGCTTCCGACAGTACCACAACCGCCCAAGACAACGACGCGAGTCACAAGAAGACACCACAAGCTCCAGCACTTTAAGCATACTGTCTGAGCTCAGAGCGTTCCGTCGTGTTCTCGACTTGCACTTGTTGCCTCTGGCGTTGCCCAGTACCAAAGGTCGCGAAACGCGGCCATAACTAGTGCAGCCAGAAACGAACCTGCAACGACCGCGACTGTCCGCTCAGCAAGCATCAGTGGGAAAACCACGAAACCGAAGACATCCGCTGGAATCCCCAGAATGTAGACAGCCCCCATGGTCATCATCGAGAAGTCTGTCATGGTGCCAATGAGAACAAATGGTACGACCTGAAGATACTTCCTGGCACCACCAAGATCTCGATTGTACTCGACGCTCTTGACCTGCAGGACAAGGGCTGTGACCAGAGCCAGCATGTAGAGAGTCATGAACCACCATGCGGCGCCATTCGGTAACTCATAGAGCATGATTATTATGAAGAGGTAGAGTGCCGTGACAATGGGACCCGGGACTCTAATCGAACCGAACCTTGTTGTCCGTTTCATCGACAGCCCTGTGAAAAGCCCGGATACCGCTGGTCCCAATAGCATGGTAGGAACAGCAAGGCTGATTGGTGTCACGACCAGTGCCAAGAAGGCCGCAATGAGGCCGGCCACGAGCCCAAAAGCCAGACCCTTTGTTGGTCCTAGCATGATTCCGAACAGAGGCACAACACAGATGGCTACAGGAATGCCGCCCGTTGCTATTCCGAGTGCTCCCACGAACGCACTCATGGGTACTAGTATGAGGACTCCGTAAACCGCGGCTAACATCACGCCGACTGCATAGGTCTTGGTTTCACTCCTCGAAACGAACTCATGCAGCTCCTCATGGGCATCTGGTTGATCTTGGGGCATCCGTTCTCGACCTAGATTGCTGCACGACTTTATCCGGTTTTGGACCTTTTGGTGTGCATGGACTGTGGGTCTTGGGTCCTGTGCCTACTTGAATGTGCTGTCGTATCTGACACGAGTACGAGTTTCGCATTGAGGACTCAAATGTGCAAATCGAATAGGAGTGTGAAAGCCCGTTTCACAAAACCTCAAATCCTGTCAACTGGTGAAGGGATGGAAAAATGCGGTCGGACCCAGCACGGCTGTCTGCACTGGGTCACAACACACAGGGAGTATGGCAATCCCATCAGGATACTAGCAACCTGACCAACCGAGACCCGAGGGGTCATCGATCACTGGGATCCTTGTGGCACCGGAACTCCTCGAACGCTTCTCAGCGTAGACGGTGCGTTTGGTGCTACTCCCATTTCCAGACCTCAATATGCTGGACTGATTTTGCCTGCTCACTATCTCACCTCCCGGTAGGGCAGAGTGCGAAGTGCCAAGTCAACGCATGTCGAATCCGTCCATGGTCGCCCATTGTTCTTTCGACAAATAGATTTGGCGAAAGGCCGAGCCACAAGCCGTCCTATTCTCAAGCGGCAATCCAACAAAATGAAAGCTAGCTCGCGCGACGAACAACCGGGTTCTATTCTTACGAAATGAAGTAGTCGATTCATGCTAAGGCAACATCGCCTTGCCAATCCCTGTTGCATTGGAAGCAAATAAACACTTAGTTTCTGGAGAAGCGATTACATTGAAGCAGAGATGTCATGCACAATCACGATACGACTGCACTAGTTGTGTTGACTTGGATTCTCTTACCAGCAAGTCAGTTGGACATGTCAGATTGGGCACGTGTCAGTAACCGACCTCCGGGCTCTGGTTCTTGTGAGCCACCTGTGAGATACCGCAACACATGCAATGCTCGTTGCTGCGATCACAGTTTCGACCCATGGGTAGAATGCCGGCATTTGCTCATTCACAACGGCAAAGCAAAGAACATCTATGAAATCATTGAACGTGACCGGACTCCTGATTCCTTTCCATGTGGCGTTGATAGCTAGACTGTAGTTACCATTGGGCACGCTAAGAGTGTTGATGTCAAGCCTCCAACAGTTATCGCTGACAGCACGACCCCGCACGATAAGACTCTGCGATGACCGATTTTCCCCATCCACTTGCATAGTGAGCTCCCCCACCACCGAATCGAGGTTGCAGTGATAACAACATCGGAGGACTCCTGTGGTCGCACTGAAGTTGACATCACAATATGCTAGGCCTGAAAGCGTCTCGGCGGCCACACTCCCGTTCTGATTATGCATCGTGACTACGGACTCAAGTGCATCATCAGATGGAACCAGAGGCTCAGGGTAAGTCCATTCTTCGATGTTGCCAGTAAGGCCGAACCTGAGACATGCAGCAAGGAACACACCAACGAACCTGTCAGCCGTGACTACCTCACTTGCCATTATTCCCGAGTGGATCACGATCCCATGTCCATAGCGATGCATATAGGCGGCTATGGGCTGCCCCGGGTACTCGCTCGAATCCGAGAGATGCCAGTAACCAATGACCTCGGACTGCGTCAAGTTCTGTAGCAGATTCTCTTCGTGGCCGCCATAGATTGTGGTTATGTTCTCTCCGAATGTCGTCCTGAGATAAGTGCTCACGACGTTCGACGTGTTCACACTGAAGTAGTCGTAGTGTTCTCCGTACCAATACTTCCAGTAGTTTCCTCCGACCCAGTTCGTATTCTCCTCGGGCCATCTGTGATAGACGGATTTCCATGCATGGGTCCCGTTAAACTCCCAGCCGTGCCCCTTGGTCAGACTCAGATAGCCATTCGAGTATGAAACCTCAGCCAAGAAGCTGCACGCATCCATGATTATCAGGGTGCCACCCGAAACCACGAATTGCTTGTAGTAGAGGTACTCTCTCTGTGTGACATACTCCGTGAATCCGAGTATCAGAACATCGTAGGTCCTAGTTCCGTTTTCGAAGAGCCCACCGCGATCTACGTCAATCTCATCTAGGACTGTTACGGTCTCATCGAGCACCAAATGGAGAGAGGATGCGTCGCCAGTAGTGAACCATGTGCGAAGCTCCTCACTCCATTTCCAGCCCGTAACTACCGTTCTGTTCAAGAGGCCCAAATCGGTCGTGACGTACTCGCCCACAGGCACGTTTCTGTATTTGGAGTAGAACAAGTAGAAGGCATCTTGGTAAGCAGTCGCAGAGAAGCTCGGCCTGACGACCGCAATCCTGTTCCCGTCCCATACAAGCGAGGTGCTGCTGTGTGCCGTTGACCCTGCTTGGCTACTCATACCGTCTGCAATCAAGGAAACCGTGGGAGAGCTAAAGGAAACAAGAAGGATCACGGATAACATGATTACTCCAATCAGGGAGCGCATTCTGTTCTCTTCTCCTCTCGTCTTGGTCACAAGACATCGCCGCCCTTGTGGGCTATTCAGTGTTCCAGACACACATGCTCACGCCGACCAGAATCTGATCATCCGCTGTATCCTACACGGTTGATATCAGGGGAGAAACGGGTAGCGCACACCTCTATCGTGTGCGTTTCACACCTCATTCAGACCTCGCCCGATTCTACGCTCTTTCTCTTTCTCTTCTTTATAGAAGGTATTGGCCCAGACATCGAACCAATATTCCCAGGCTGATAGGACTCAGCAACCTGTTCCTTTCCGGTCTTTCTCTTTTTCATTTTGACCATCCTTCCTATGTTTCCACGAATTTGTCACTAGATTCCTGCCGAGTTAATATAAAAACAAGTGGTAGGGCACAAGACCCTACCTCAAACGTCAGGTTCGCCTGATTTGAAGTTCCCGCGAGCCTTACGATACTCATCTCTGACTGCTAGGCGCACTCATCACATGATGGCTGCATTTCAAGTATAGAAATCCCAGAAGTGCGTGCACTTGAAGCCCTTGCCGATGAACTTGTCCTCTTTGTGCAGGTCTACGAATGTCTGCCCGTCAAACGGGTAGAACCTCAGGTTGCGGTCATCATCACAGACTATCAGATCGGGCTTGCCGGGTGCTCGCCAGTGCCCTACGATGTACACCCACTTCTCATTGAATCCTTCTCCGACGGTTGCGTAGGGAGGATTGGCGAACACTGGCAGACTCTCCTTCGGGTCGAACTTCCCATACGGATACCTGATGAGTTTCCCGTTCTTGTGCCGCGCAATGATGTCCGGATTGCCATCACCCATCCACTCGTCCACAAGCAGGTGCGTGAACTCCTTGCCGAAGCCTCTTCCTACTTTGCGTGGTTTGCCCTCCTTGAATGTCTTGCCATTAAAGGGATAGACTTCGAAGTCGCCGTCTTTCTCTCGTGCCAGTATATCGGGAAAAGATCCGCCATTCCAGTAGCCGGGATAGAGATATGGGACTCTGTCCTTTGTGAAACCTTCACCCACCTTCTCAGACCGACCCAAGTCAGTGAACTTGGTGCCATTCCATGGGAACAAACGCAGGTCGCCCTTGTCATCACGGACAACCATGTCAGACATACCTCGGTTGGTCCACTCTGCAACGTAGTAGTCATACTGAGGGACAAAGCCCGAGCCCACCTTCTCGCCCGCATCCTTGACCATGAAGGTCGCCCCTATGAACGGGTAGTGCTTCAGGTCACCGTCCTTCTCGACACAAATCAAGGATGTGCCGCCGCCAATGCGTCTTCGATGAGTCGGTATGTTGCCGGCCTTCCAGTATCCAGTCAGGTATTTGGCGAAGTTGAAACCATCGCCAACCTTCCGTCCGCTCTCCTTCTCTTCTTGGTCCTTGGAGGGAAGGAAAGTGTACTTGTTGCCTTGCTTGAACAAGGGATACCACTTCAGGTCGCCATTCTCCATTCTCACAACCAAACCTGGCATATGTTCAGTTCTCCTGTGAGGTGCAATGCGAGCACGGGGATATGATTCTTCCGTGCGCGACATCGCGGGCTGCCCATTTCACTGGTTGAGTAGCAAAGAAAACCGTTATAAAAGTGCCAGACCTCGCGTGGATTCACTTCTTCGGGGGCTCTCAGGATGAGCAGCACAGAGAACTACGACATAGTCGTTGTCGGCGCTGGTGTTCTCGGCGTGGCAACAGCGTACTATCTGCAGAAGAACAGTCCGAACAAGAGCATACTGCTGGTCGATCGACTTCCAGCTGCCGGACAGGGAAACACTGCAATGAGTGCGGCTGCCGTGAGAAACATGTTTGCATCTTCCACGAACCAGCTGCTCACAGACTCGTCGGTCAAGTTCATCGAGCACATTCAGGAGAACCTGCACTTCGATCTGACCTTCGAGAAGTGCGGCTATCTATGGCTTCTGAGTGACAAGCAGTTCACCAGTCCGTCTGTCAAGATGTGGATGCAAAGGATGACAGCATCCGGCATCAGGTACACAGCATACGATAAGCACCAGCTCAAGAAGTTCATTCCCTCTCTCAATGTTGACTTCACAGGAGATGAGGAAGCCAAGCTCATGAACCTCCCAGAGATCAGCCATGGGCTCTTTGGTCCGGACTGCGGCGTTCTTGACCCGACCAAACTCGTGGCCTTCTATCTGCAGGAGTTCACAAAGCTCAGCAAGGTCAAGCCAAGGTTTGGAGTCAACGTAACGAGCCTGCTGCTCGAGGCCGATCCCAAACTGGACCTGCCTGGCGAACCTCTGGTTTGGCAGAACAAGCGTGTCAATGGTGTGAGGACTGCCAATAAGGAGCTCAGGGCGGAAACAGTCGTCCTTGCCACTGACGCTTGGACGAACAAGCTCCTAGATCCAATCGGGTTCGACAGTGAAACAAAAGCAAAGAAGCGTCAGCTGTTTGTCATTCACGCCGCAGACAAGAAACCTTTGCTCGATCTTCTCTATACAAAGGGGTTCAGCGCCAAGGGTTCAATTCCGTTCACGATCCTTCCATCGGCAGGAGTCTACTTCAGACCTCAGCTCCAAGAGAAGGGCTTCTGGATTGGCTGTGCAGACAAGGTCGGTCGCGCCTATGACTACGTTCAGACAGACAGCTACGCGACTGCTGAGATGGCATATTACGAGAACAGCATCTACCCCGTATTGGCGAAGTACTTCCCTGTCTTCCAGGGTGCCCGCCCTGTGAACAGCTGGGGCGGAGGCTACAACTACAGTCCTGACGCTATCCCATTCGCGTACAAAGAGAGTGGTTTCATGGTTGTGAACGGGACAAGCGGAAGCGGTATCATGAAAGCTGATGCTGTCGCAAGGATTGCTGACGCATTGTACCGAGGACAGCCCGATGCAGATCTGTTTGGCGGCAGGAGGATGCCGTCGAATGCGCTCAGTATCAAAGACCGTAAGGTTGAGGTCGAGAGCGTCATCATCTGAACCGAGCGAGGATGCCTACAGTTGTCAGGTGAGTTTGCCCAGCGTTCCAGTGGTCAAAAAGCTGAAACGTAATAGATGGATATGCTAAGACCGGGGCAGACTCACACGACCAAGGATGATGCTGGTCGAAAATCCGATGCCGAATTCCTGAAGACCATCTCGAGCGCTGAATTCTTGAAGATGATGAAGAACATCGAGCAGCTAGCCTACGCTTCTTTTCAAGCAAATCAGAAACATCCGTCTACAGACTGACTCTTGAGTAGAAGACCCTCTTCGCAACCTCAGTAGATGCAATGTAGAGCGCGCTAATCAATGTCAGAAGCAGCATGGGCACGAACCCAAGAGGTGTGAGCTCGAGTGGAATTCCCAAATCCGAGTATGGCATCAGGAACGTGAGGAATAGCACTCCCACGATAGCCACAGTCAGGTAGTTGCTCGGCTTGCTTGAAAATACTCGTCCCTGATCTCTGAGGATAAGTAGTACAAGCAGCTCCGTGACGAGCGAAACTACGAACCATCCGGTCCTGAACTCTGCAGGTCCCGCGCCAATCATTGTCAGCAGAATGACGAAAGTCAGGAAGTCATAAACAGTGCTGATCAGTCCAAAGACAATCATGAACCGGGTTATGAATCCGAGATTCCATCTCCGCGGCCGCTCGACCATTCGGGGCTCAACGTTGTCCGTTGCGATTGCTGCCGCAGGCATGTCTGAAAGAAGGTTTAGTGTCAGAATCTGCTTCGGCAAGAGGGGAAGGAAAGTCAAGAACAGTGAGGCGCCGGCCACGCTTAGCATGTTACCGAGGTTGGCGCTCACAGTGATGAAGACATACTTCATAGTGTTGATGAATGTCCTTCGTCCGTCCCGAACACCTTGTACCAGCACATCTAGGTTCTTCTCAAGAAGGACGATGTCAGCAGCCTCCTTTGCTACATCCACAGCTGATTCGACAGAGATGCCCACGTCAGCTGTGTGAAGTGCAGAGGCGTCGTTGATTCCGTCGCCCATGTAGCCCACAACATTCCCTCCGTGCTGCAAGGCCGTGATTATCCGTTCTTTCTGGTTGGGCTCTATCTCCGCAAAGATGTCCACATCGGGGGCGAGTCTGACGAGAGCTTCATCACTCAGGGTCCTAAGATAGGGCCCAGTGATGGTTCGAACTTCCGCAAAGCCTACCTCTCGTCCCACATGTTTCGCGACGAGCTCATTGTCACCTGTTATGACCTTCAGTGATATGCCGAGTGAGCGAAGCTTCGACAGTGTTACCGCCATGTCTGTTTTTGGAGGGTCAGCCATGACCAAGAATCCGAGGAATACCATGTTTCGCTCTGACTCCTTCTTCACGGTTGTAGTCGTGCCGATGTCAGCCACGGCGACGCCGAGCGTCCTGTAACCCTCCTCACTCAGAATCTTGTACCTCTCCTGAAGTCGATCGATGGCCTCAGCAATAGGCACAACCTCGCCGTTCGAGCTCTCAGCCTGTGTGCAAACGCTGAGCACATTAATGACGGCTCCCTTTGTCACAAGAAAGTGAGACTGACCATCAGTGACAACGACGCTCAACCTCTTACGCACGAAATCGAATGGGATCTCATCAACCTTCGAGTACTGCGATACGTCAAGGTGGAGAGAAGTCAGTATGGCTTCATCAATTGGGTTCCGATAGCCGCTCTCGAAGATGGAGTTCAGGTAGGCAAACAGTAAGACCCTCGTGCTGTCCCTCCCGTCGAAGCTAACGGCCGACTCGACCCTCATCCGACCCTCAGTTATAGTGCCGGTTTTGTCAGTGCACAGTATGTTCATACTGCCGAAGTCTTCGATTGATGTCAGCTTCCTCACAATGACCTTGCTCCGGGCCATCTCTTGGGCACCGTGTGCAAGATTAATGCTGACAATGGCAGGCAGGAGCTCGGGTGTGAGTCCGACTGCCAGAGCCAGAGAAAACAGAAACGAGTCCAGCACTGGACGGCTCAAGTACACGTTGATAGCAAATATCGAGAGAGTGAGAAGCAGCACTAGCTGCACAAGAAGGGCACCGAAATGTCGGATGCCACGCTCGAACTCAGCCATTGGCGGCCGCGCTTTCACTCGGTCTGAGATCCTCCCGAACTCAGTGTCAGTTCCAGTTCTGGTGATCAATACTCTCCCGATCCCACTGATGACATATGTGCCCATGAACAATGAGTTCGTACGTAGGGCTAGCCGCGTGAGTTCCTCCACTCTTCCTGCATACTTCTCTGCAGGATAGGCCTCTCCGGTCAGTGACGCCTCATTCACAAACAAGTCCTTGGAATCAATGATCGCACAGTCGCCAGGGACCAGGTTCCCTGCAGACAGGACCACCACATCACCCGGAACCACCTCGTCCAAAGGGATTGACTCAGTCACTCCGTCCCTCAACACCTCGGCTGTGACATGAATCATGGAGAGAAGCCTCTCGACAGTGTGAGCCGCCCGATGCTCCTGCCAAAACCCAAGCGAGCTACTGAGCATCAGAAGCAGGATGATAATAACGCCGTCAATGTCGTCCTTCGTGAGAAAGGAGAGCACTGCAGCCGATAGAAGAAGCAGGATTATCGGGCTCCTGAACTGATGCAAGAGCAGTGCGATGGCGCTGTGTCCGGTTTTCCGTACAATGCGAGTCGCTCTGGCTATAGCCAGTCGTGCTTCTGCTTCCTGTGTCGATAGGCCCTCGGGACTCGACTTCAATTCTTCAAATAGCTCTTCAACAGACTGACTCCAGAAGGCATCCAGCTTGCTTGCCAAGGAAGCGTCACCTCACACCAATCTCGGTATGAGTGCAATGTCGTGAAGGACCTGCATGGGGCCTGTGTCACATCGACTCAAAAAAGCTTGGGAAAAGCAACCATCCTGAAACAACGCCATGTCATGGGTTGCCCAATGTTTTGGTGAAACTGCCAGCGACACAGTTATGGTCACGGTCCAATACACTATGTCTTCGTCGCTGAATGCATTCGCGCCTGCTATTACGATCGGGTGTACGGTTGTCATACTCGTTTTCGCTATCCTAGCTTGGAGAACCAGGAAGTGATGCTCCAGCGTCCTGCCATGTTGTTGTGCGACTCTCTGCAACTCGAATCCGTCAATTCCCTTTCAGCAATGCGAGCCCCACAGCTGGGATCAAGGAGTGTTCAGCGCCGGCTGCAACGCTTTTTAGGTGGAATCAGTTCTCCCTACTCTGGGTTGATACTTTGGAAGCAATGGAGGCACTGCTCACAAGAAGGAGCATTCGGAAGTACAAACAGGGAGAAGTCCCTGATAGCGTCATCAAGGATGTCTTGACAGCTGCAATGAGCGCACCATCTGCGGGCAATCAACAGGACTGGCAGTTTGTGGTCATAAGGGACAGGCAGACTCTCAACAAGATCACGGAGATCCACAAGTCCTCTCAGATGTTGAACGATGCTCCCGTGGCAGTACTCGTTTGCGGCGACCTTGCCGCTGAGAAGTACAAGGGATTCTGGGTTCAAGACTGCTCGGCAGCAATGGAGAACCTCCTGTTGGCAATTCACGCAAGCGGCTTGGCTTCCGTCTGGTTGGGCGTCTACCCCAGACAGGAACGAATGGACGGACTCCGCAAACTTCTGGGCATCCCTGAACAGGTCGTCCCGTTCGCCATTGCTCCTATTGGCATCCCAAACGAGAAGAAGGGAAAGGAAAACCGGTACACCGAATCGAGAATCCATCGTGACCGGTGGTAGACAATAGACTTCCTGACTCGTTGTCGACATTGCAGTCAGCCAATCGGTGTGAATATATAGCGTCGGGGCACACTCAAGACAGAGGGCAACTGCAGATGACATTCAAGAACCTTGGCCATTATCACGTATGGGCTGGCGAGAGGATGAGAGAGATGGTTCGTCAGCTCGATGACAAGAACTTTGTCAGGAAGGTCCGCGGCAAGAGCGTCAAGGACTTGTGCGAACACATGGTCCTAGCCCTCGAGACCTGCTTCTTCTATGGCGACAACTCCTCAGACGAGAGCGTGTTTGGCAAGGTGGCACGGTTCTCAAGGGAGGAACTCATGTCAAGGTGGCAGCAACTTGACGTTCGCCTAGGGCGGATCATAGAAGAGATACCCCAAGGGAAGATCACTGTCACGCATATTTCGGAAGAGCCTTTTGATGTGGACTCACTTGACTTCTACCTCCAGTACCTACTACACACCACGCATCATCGAGGACAGCTTGCTGCCACTCTTCGGGCTCTAGGAGTAGAGGTCCTTGGCACTGACTACTTGCTGTTCTTGTCCAAGGACGCTGCAGACTGGATTCATTGAAGGGCCAGACGGGGTCTTCAATCGTGGTCCAGGCGTTCCAACTCTCCCCGTTTGGACCGTTTCGCTTTGCTTATCAGTGACGGGCATCCATTCAGGTGTTCATGCGAGTAGGCATTTTGACCAGCGGCGGAGACGCTCCTGGCATGAACGCTTGCATCAGAGCGTTTGTCAGAATCGGCCTCGGCCGCGGACTTAGAGTCGTCGGCGTCTATGGAGGTTTTCAGGGTCTCTTAGACGAGAATATATCTGACCTTGATTCACGATCGGTTGCTCACATCATTCACAGGGGCGGCACAATCCTGACGACGGGAAGATCGGAAGAGTTCAAGACAGAGGAGGGACTGAAGAAGGCCGCTCGTATTCTCCAAGAGCGCGATATCCAAGCACTCGTTGCTATCGGTGGCGACGGTACGATGCGGGGTCTTACTGCGCTTGAGAAGTACTGGCCTGGGCAGACCATAGGAATCCCGGGCTCAATCGACAATGACATCTGGGGCACAGACTACTCTATTGGTTTTGACACGGCGGTCAATAACGCGCTCGACGCCATAGACAAGATTCGAGACACTGCTGAAGCCTTCTCGCGTGTGTTTCTGATAGAGGTTATGGGACGGAAATGTGGTGCCATTGGTGCTCACGTTGGCATCGCCTCAGGTGCATCCGCAGTCGCTATCCCCGAAACAAGGACCAACCTCAATGTGATTGCTGGTAAGGTAGCAGAGGGCCGCACGAAAGGGAAGTCAAGTTCCATCGTCATTGTGGCCGAGGGCGATGAGGAAGGCAATGCCGCTGCCATTGGAGAGAAGCTGAATGGGCTGCTACCAGGGGAAAAGACCCGTATCTCGGTTCTCGGCTACATTCAGCGTGGTGGCAACCCCACTCGTCAGGACAGAATCCTAGCAACAAGGCTAGGAGTGTATGCTGTGGATTGTATCCTTGAGGGCGTGAAAGGTGTGATGCTAGGTGAGGTCAGGGGCAGGCTTGTCAAGACGCCATACGAGGACACGTGGAAGAAGAAGAAGTCCCTAGACAAGTGGATGTTGGATCTCATAGGTGACCTTGCGACATAGCAGGTCGGTCTTGGGGTGTTTATGAGCCCTATCGTGATACAACAGGACGTGAGGGACACTACCACACAGACAAAGCTGGATGACTTCGATGAGAAGTCTGGCGGCAAGTGGTACCACCTCCCGGTCCCATCTGCGACCGGGAAGAGAGTAAGGTCCAAGCCTCAGCTGTGGCACAAGATTAGGCAGGAGGGTGAGGAGTGGGGTGTCTGCAATCTCGATGGAACCGTCATGTTTGTACAACTAGCCGATGGCAGGATTCATGCTCATGGTATGGAGGCAGTCTGCAGGTGGTGCGGAGATGCTCTCGTGATCCGTGACAGTAAGCTGGTCTTCTGCGGCGGAACGTGCGGCAGATACCAAGGTGAATACTCCGCCGATCCAGATGCTTACCTTCGATGGGAGGGAGCCAAGTCTTACACGTTGCGAAAGGAGATCGCAAGGGTAGAAACACTTCAGCTTGAACCAAGAGACCTTGAGCCAATCTCATATGCGCCCAACTGGTCAGTATTCGATGACTACGAGGAAGACGAGTCCGACTCCCATGATTCCTCAACAGCTGAACGACAGCAATGATGTACTCAGGCTAACATTCAATAACAGGACTGGCGAAGCGGCCATGAGAATCATATGAGCGAAATCGGACTTCAACACAGCAGGAGAAGCTTTTCACTCTTCGCCATACTGGCGACCGCGATTCTCATGCTGCTATTCCTGCAAGCAGCCGGAACTGTGTTCATCCAGCTAGGACTCCCAACTCCGCTGGCCCTCCTAATCGTTCCCGGCTCGCTAATTGGCGGTTTCATCAACATCCCCATCGCTACCATAGAGTCTGACACGGCACCCTGCGTCGAGAAGAACTACCTCACGGTCTAGGGCCTCAGCTACAAGGTCAACAGTCCTGACTGTCCTGGAAAACTGCGGCTAAGCATAAACCTCGGTGGAGCCATAATCCCGGTATCAGTGAGCATGTATCTGCTCTTGAGCCATCAGGATACATTGCTGCCTGCACTGCTGGCTATAGCTGTCGTCACTGCGTTCGTGCATGCAGTCGCGAGAATAGAGCCCAACATTGGCATTGTCACTCCTGCCCTTCTTCCTCCAATCGCCGCAGCCTTGATGACAATCTCCCTGATGCGGTTCATACCCACTTTGGGCGACACCTACGTTGTCGCCTACGTGTCTGGCACGCTTGGCGCCCTCATTGGAGCGGACCTGTTGAACCTTGGTAAGGTAGCTCAGCTCAGAACGGGCAGGGCATCGATTGGTGGAGCTGGCACATGGGACGGAGTCTTTCTCACCGGGATCCTGGCGATCTTCTTCCTCTAGGCGCAGGCTTCGCAGGATCAAGCTGGAACAGGAAATAGCTTGAATTCAGATACTCTTCGGGCACAACACCGAGGTTGACAGCCCAGTCCTTGGCCTTCGGGCTCAAGAAGAACACGCCTCTGTCGGCACCAGTGCTCTCAAGATCATCAAAGGCCCTTGACATGATGTCGACGAAAGTCGCCTGATCTCCGCTGAATATCGAGAAAGTGACTCTCGTGCCGTCTTGACGCACGAACGTCTTGCTGTAGTACAAACCGGAACTCCGGCCGTCTTCATCGATTAGAACCTTGAAGTCAGTTTCAGCCGCTAATCTCTTCAGGCCGGCCAGAGTCTTGAAGTCGAAGTCCCAAGCTAGGGGTAGCGTTTTGCTCTCTACTAGCTCTGAGTTGCTCTTCAGTATCTCGTATAGTCGCTCCGGACCGACGGTGAGCGGATGTACATTTGGACTCAGTGAAGGATGTGGCGGAAACGGCTTGTCAACACGAAAGTAGCCCACACGGTCAGCGACCGTAAATCCCAGTTTCTTGGCCAGACCTATTGACGCTTCGTTGTTACTTCCCGTTGAATACCATAGTGTCCTGACTCCCTTCTCCTTAGCAAGCGCTATTATGTGCGCTGTGGCAAATGAGCCTACACCCTTCTTATGATAATCTGCCTTGACCCTGAGGCCATTCACCCAAGCGATGTCAGAATCGGGAACTAGATTGAGGGTGGCAATGCCTACGAGCTCCTGTCCTTCGAATGCGCCAACAGGCAACGAGTTCGTGGATGTGGCCCATTGCGGGAACACGTCTGGAACATAGTCATGTTCTTCCAGCGTGGCACAGAGCGCGGTCACTTCTGCGTGATCAGAGAGCTCAAGCCGTCTGACAGTCCTCGCCATGTGTTCGAGCGCATTCAGAAACGCTTATGAAATGAACGAAGCTGGACCATTCCAGCGTGCGGCTCTGTTCACCCAAGACAGACAATGCATAGCCTACGCGTGGTTGTTCTGGAATATCAGGCAGTAGTGGTGGTGCACATTCGACACGTACGTCGTTGGATAACCCCAGCAGCCAAGCCGCTTGTTGTCCTGACACCAGATTTGCTCCTGCCTGAGGCGATAGGACAAAGAGAGCCTACGGGCAAGGTCCCATGCAATCGGCCGCATCGCACCATCGGAATCCAGCATGTTCTGTGCAACTAGAGTAACATATCCACCCGGTCTGAGCAAGTGCCGCGCACATTCCAGCACTCCCGCGACTGCCTCGATGTAATCGTTGTAAGATGCGATGTTCCCAATGTCAGACGCTGTGTCACTGTAGACAATGTCCAGACCCCGTTTGCGTCGGTCCTTGTGCACGGAGTCGTTGCCGCCTCGTGACTTATGGAGCATGTCCCAATATGGAGGCGAGGTGATGAGGTAATCGAACTGAGGGATGTTGTTTCCAAACTGCTGTCGCAGTAGTGAGGCCATCTGTGCCGAGTCGCCAATGATGATGTGGTGCTCTCCTGACCCGGCAGTCTGATCCATGTCCGAAAGCCCAACGGCCGCATATTCTGGGTTCAGCTCTATGCCCACGGAATTCCTGCCAAGCGTCTTGCAGGCGACCATGGTACTGCCTACGCCGGCGAACGGGTCAATCACCCATGCACCTTCCCGTGAGAAGTATCTGACGAATCGAGTTACAAGTCCCTCTGGGAACTTCGCCGGGTGCCTCATCTGAGTTCTGCTGCGAGACCGGGGATTGACGACAAACCATGACTTCGTGGACTTGACCCATTCGCGTCCGTCGAGGTCATTGAGCCTAGGCCTTGAACCTGACAGCACCATGGTATTCATCCAAAGAGAAATCCACTAACACTCTCAAATCAAGATTGCTGGCACGACTGTCTGAGCATATCCGCAATCACTCTAGTCATAATGTAGCTCATGGGAAGCGGGTCGTGAGACTCGGAGTACCCTTTGAATCCCAGTCTGGATGATGAACGCAGCAGGTGAGAACAGAATCATCCACATCCCAACTTCTGGGATCCATCCCTGTGAAACAAGAAACAGCCCCATAGCCAAGGTCAGGACAATTGGAAACGCCATGGGGACCACCCTGTCACTACCTAGAGCTGGCGTTCTTGTTCCTATCCGGGTTGCAGCTTCGAACAGAGGAACCCAGAAGAAGAGCGCGAATATAGGAAGTCCAAGCCCCCAGAACTCATCCTGATAGGGGAATATGGCACCAGTTCGCATCTGTTCCGCGTAGACGCCGAGCCACGGCCAAACAGTCTTTGAGAGACCCGACGTTGGGTCGACATACCTAAACCAAGGCATGAATGCACCCAAGAGGATCAGCAAGAATGGCAGCAATCCCGGGTCGCCCAACAGGGGCTCCGTTCTCTTCGGAGTAAGCAGTCGGAGGAGCCTAATCATGACTGCAACCACAAGACCAGCAAGAAGCACAAGGATACCGAAATCTAGGTAGGTCATGACGACTCCAAGAAGAACTAGATATGGGTAGTCTATGTACACTCGAAGGTCGGAAGACCCATCGAACTCGAACTGACTGTCCAAACGACCTTCGCGGCTCCAAGGGGCCACATGGGAAACGGAGATGTTTATCGACCCAACCGACGCAGGCAAGTAGACCGATTGTTCTAAGTACATACCATGCAGAAACAGAGATGCATCATGGCCAGGTCCCCTTATAGTTACAGAAACGTATACGATGTATGGAGAGAGTTCAATACTCAGCCGGACAGTGGGCAGCCGCATTCCCAGAAGCGTCGTCTGGTTCTCCCGAAGGGCAAAGTCAGCTTGTTCGTAATCGATGTAGCTTCCCCAATGTGCAGTGGGAAACCAGTCTGCCCTTATCGAGTAGTTGCCGACTGGCAGATAGAGAGTCTCGTTGGCGACCCGAGCCCGGACGAGGGCTCTGTTTCCATCGTCCAGTCGTGACACCGCTAGCAACAGGTACCAGAAAGCTGGTCGAACATGCGAATCAGACAACAGATCATCTTGGCCGGTGTTTTGAAGGTCCACAGACACAGGCGTCAGAATCTCAGACGAGTGTGCCTCAATGTCCAGACTACGGACCAGAATCACTGCTTGTTCTCCCGAAGATATCCGTATTTCAGAATAGAACTGCCACATCCAATAGTCCACATACAGGATCTTCAGCTCATCTAGGGACATGTTCACGACAAGGCACTCAGTCTGCGACTGCTGTACCTCCACTTCTGAGTGATTGCCCGCCCGGATAGTGGGGGTCAGGCTCAAGCTCACGTTTGCCGACCCCGACAAAGCTTCGACTTGAAGGGAGACACTAATCGACTCGTAGTCTTGAATAGGTACGTAGAGCATGCGTTGGAACACTACGGAGGATTTCACAAGACTAACACGAAATCCATCTGGGTACATGGAGCCATTATAGGAATCTGAGGTGACATCCCAACCATTATAGTAATCGAGTCTGGTGCCATTAATCAGATGCACTGAGCGAGAGGAAAGACAGCTTTGGTACGTTCTATCTACGCCACGCGTTCCGGATATGGGTCCTATCTGAGAGAGGCTCACTCTAGGACTGTAATCAACAGTCGAGGAGATGCTCAGTGCTCGTATCAACAAAAGCAGCAGAATGACTATTACCAGGTCAAGTCCGTACTTACGCATCAAGAGCCGCAAGCGCATACCACGACGTGCCAGACTGATTGCGTAGCCGGCCATGTGGCCTCTCGGAGGAAGCCTGAAGACCCTCGATTCGTCTTCAGGTGAACTCTCGCTTGCTCTTCGACTATGCACCTCCAACGTCTCCTATGTCTTCGTTGAAACGGCTCGTGAAGGCACAAGCGCTCCTCGGATTCCAATGTGGATGAAGAACACGACAGGCGACAACAGAATCATCCACATGCCCGCGTCCGGAACCCAGCCTATTCCGGCTGCAACCAGCCAAGACACCAAGGCCAACAGAGCTGGACATGCAATGGATATCACTCTGTTCCAGCTCAGAGCCGGTTCTTTCGTGCCCAGCCGACTCAGAATCCCGAACAATGGGGCCCAGAAGAGTAGCACATACATCGGAAGTACAACAAACCAAGGCTCAAGCATGTAGAACGCTGTCATGCCAAATGGTGTCTGTTCCGTGATGACGGCGAACTGCGGCAAGACAACCCCGAAGGAATCGGCTTCATACATCAAACCCATTGTTCTTTCATTGTATCTGAACCAAGGTAGGAATGCTGCGGCCAGAGTCAGGAGGAGTGGGATCAACCCGGGGTCGCTCAATACGGATTCAGTTCTCTTTGGGAACAGCGCATGACGAAACCTGAGTATGAGCGCAACTATTAGAACTACTATCAGTAGAATAGTCACGATATCTAAGCCGGTCAATGCAATGCCAGGAAGAACGATGTACGAATAGCCTATGGTCACCAGAAGGTCAGAGGACCCGTCGGGCTCATAGCAATGGAACGCAGAACCCCTATGACCCCAGGAAGTGCTATGATAGACTTCAATCCCAATATAAGTCACAGACGCCGGCAGGAAGACGGACTCGCTCATTTCTGGGCCGATGCTCTCCCGATACAAATCCCAATGATACGGGCTCGTGTATATCGTGAGACGGCCTTCAGTCAGGTTTGGTGACAGATCGATGGTCAGCCGGACAGTCGGCAGCCGTATTCTGACAAGCGTCGTCTGGTTTTCTCGTATGACAATGTCAGCAGATTCGTAGTCAACGTAGTCCAGATGATAAGGGTCTCCAGACCAGCCAGCTTCTATGGAGTAGTTGCCCGCTGGTAGATAGAAGGTTTCATTGACCATCTGGACAAATACCGCGTCTTGCCTTTCGTCATCATGTCGGTGGATGTTGATGAGCAGGGGCAAATAGTCTGGCAGAAATCGCGGGTTGGTCAAAAGGCTGTAGCCATCAGTGGTTTGAAGGTCAACTGACACAGGACTCAATGCTTTGGATGAATGGGCTTCGACATCCAAAGCATGAACTACGGCTTCTACTTGTTCCTGAGCAGATATCCACATGCCAAAATAGATTGTGCGGAACCAGTACTTGGGATCCAGCGCTTTGATGCTATCAAGAGGAAGACTAACGACAAATCCCTTTGTTTCCCCAGCACTGATCTCTGACGTTGCGTAGGTGTCATTTCGACCATAATAGAGGCTCAGACCCAGACTCACATTCGCTGACCCACACAAAGCTTGGACTTCTACAGAGGCATTGATGAAGTCACAGTCTTGAATGGGGACTTGTAGAATGCGAGAGAATAGTCTTGATGACTCAACAATGGTCACGCGAAACCCGCCTGAAACCATGGAGCCATTGTATTCAGAGAGAGCATCACTGAGACGGCCTCCACCCACCCACCAGACATTGCCGTAGCCGAGGCCGGCGTCATTGGTGAGATGTACTGAAGCGAGAGACTGGCAGCTTTGATTTGACGCGTCCCAGCCGCGTGTACCACTCAAAGGAGAAACTTCAGATACAGACACCGTGGGGCTGTAGTCAGCACCTGGTAGAATGGTCAGCATTGTGAACAGTGCAAAGACCAATCCGGCAATCAGGACTTCGCCAGCATACTTGCGTATAAAGAACCGCAACGGGATCTCATCAGCAGCCGCCCGAACAACGTGATAGCTCTTGAGTCCGCTAGGAGGAAGTCGACAAGCTTCTGCCTTTGGTCGACGAGGATCCAGATCCCTCCTCTCTCGTTTCATACTATTCCCTCGGCATAGTCTTCCTTGCTACATGAATCTGTTCTGCGCTCACACTATTCCCCCGCGGTCTTCCTGAGAAGACATGCGCTGGCGCCGGCGGGAGTTGTCCAATAGGCGACTTCGATCTTGCACTCATTGTCCACCTCGTACTGTTTCGCAAGGGTGAACCCAGCCGTCCGACTTGACACGTGACAAGCGACATTCCTACTTCCTCCTACCAGAGAGAATCCCTCCTGCTCTCATCCTTGGGACCGCAAGTCGCAACATCTCTCCGACTAGGTAGACAACAGGAGCCGCGGCCGACAAGAAGACACCCGGGCCAATATTGGAGAACCATAGGGCTTCGACCCCGAATGGGAGCAAGACTGGTACCACGAGAAGAACTAGCGACAGTCTGTCGAGAGAGTTCTTTTTGGCGAGCATCAAACGTGTTCCCAAAACAAAGAGCAAAATCCAGAAAAGAAGGCCAAACCACTGCAACCCATAGAAGTGCTCGGCTGCGAGGATAGGAGAGCCGCCGTCGTTACTCTGCAGGGTAATATAGTAGAAGAAGGATGAAACTGACACCACTCCGGGTGGACCATAACTCTGGTAGTAATCCGTCCCACTATACCATGGAACAAGCATGCTTACGAAAAGACACCCAATCGAAAGGACAAGAGGATTCCTCAGCATTCGTGTCATCGAAAGATTGCCCGTGTACAGACACCCCAGTAGAACGGAAAGAACGAACAGAAGGACCTCAAGGACCAACCGGAGAATAGCAACTGGGCTCGCGGTCACACCAAGAACACTCGAGTAGGAGATGGCTGCCACGAAGCGAATGTCTTCAGACCCGTCCATCTGGAATCCCGCGTGCAGGTGCAACCCTGTCCCTTGGATCCACAAGAAGGCATCTTCTATGGACACGTCTAGTGTTGCATTGAGTCCGGGTATGTAGACATAGACAGGAAGAGGAGTGTTCAGGATAGTCATGCGGAAAACACTGATAGTCATGTTGCCGCGCGACTCCGTAATCTCCAGGGAAACAAGCGGGGGCAGAGGGGAGGCTTCAAGAAACAGCCGCACAGCAGGAATCTTGACCCTCATGGACAAGCCCTCGTCAGGGTCTGCTGAAGCGTTGACCTGCACAGGGCACAACATAGAGCCAGTCTGCCACGTGCCAAGTTCTCCCGATTGGTCGCCCCTCATCCACCATCCAGCGACCCCCGAGTACCTACCGGGCCTAACGTACATGAGGTCAAAGCGTCTGCTAGGTCTGACTACAGAGTAGCCTTCTGAACCATTGTCGCGAGTGAGATTAAGTATGGGATATGTGTTGGCCCACTTGACGAAGTCGTTGTCAAAGAAACTGGATCCGTTTGCTGACTCGATGTCGATGTCAAGAGGACATAACAGATCTTCAGAGGCTACCCGGACTTGAGCAGACTTGATGATCATCGTTGTTGGCTGATTTGTGGTAACATCGATGTAGAACCATGATTGAACAAGCCACCCGGGATAGTAGTCTATCAAGTCGTCCAGTAGGACGTACATGCTCAGTCCGATTTCCTCTCCAGCGGTGACCAGGGTTGTGTTCTGGTCCGAGAACAAATCAAAGGGATAATCCTCAAGGTCCCAATCACGACTATAGGCATCTGGCGACTGGGTGAACACAATTCGAATAGTGCAGCTGGCCTGACCAGAGAGGACCTTGATCCCAGTGCTGAATGTGGCATTCGAGTAGTCCTCCAAGGGCAAGTTGAGTACGCGCCAGTATTTCGTGAATGCCGTACCTACTTCGTCGCCCCATAGTTCAAGAAAGACTCCCTCGTCTGTCTTGTTAACGAAACGGTACTTCGCAATGCCATTCTCGTACCATTGGGGTGAGCCAACGAATGGATCCTCGTTCAGGACGAAAGCGTCATAGACACTTTCGTACCTCGAGGCCGCAGTTTCCTGTCCTGAAGTGCCTGTGATATGCTGCCCGGCAACTACCTGGGAGGTGGCATTCAGTTGAACGAACTCGTGGTCTAATGAAGCAAGACCAACCCAGCTGATCACGATCATCAGAAACACGCTGAGCGCGAGCAGTTTGCGGGCCTCCGGGTCAGACCAGTTCCATGCTAAGTCATCATGCTTAGAATCAGGAGTGACACTAGAAGTAGTCCTTAGGTTCGGAGGAAGCCGACAGGCCGTTGCAGACTTGCCAGACATGTCATCATCAGAAACTTTGCCGCCAATAGGACGGCGCAACAGTTTTCTCATGTTGCCTATCCCTCTGTTCTTATCCATCCCAATCTCCCCACGATGCTATCGAACAGGTACACTGCGATGTCAGTGGGCTGGAGTGCAGCTGGAATCTTAATCCTCCATTCTTTCCCCAGCTCCTTCAGAATCTTTTCGCATTCGTTCAGCTGAGCACAGCTCTGGCATTCGCCCTTGTGACTGAACCACATCTGAACGCCGATAGTTGGAGAGTACGTGACATACGTGCGTGAGTCATAAGCCGAGCAGTAGCCGACGGCGAATCCGTACTTGCCGCTGATCTGCTCTATGTTGATCCTGTTCACATAGGCCGCGTTCCGAAGAAGCTTCTCTATTCTCGCCTCAGCTATCCCTTGGGCCTTGCTGATGAAAGGTCTTGAAACTCCCATCTCCTTGGCAATGGCTGAGGGAATCACACCTTGCCTTCTCTTCAGCCAAATCAGGCTTTGCTGTTTTGTCGGGTATCTGAGAGAACTGAACACACCAGCCCCTCTGTTAACCAGTTCTGGGTTAATCAGCGCAGAATCTGCTTATAACCTCATCGACTCGTGGCAACCTTGTTCACAAGGTCGGGACCCCTGTGATTTGCTGAAGCCGCTGCTCAGTGGAGCCGCTGAATCCAAGCATTGTTCCTCGGATACTTCACCAGGCAGTGACGTTTTAAGGGCAGGTTTTATTTTGGCAATGCACAGAAGACGATAAGGGATTCCGTCCTATGAAACACGAGATGAGATACAAAGGCTACTGCTCGTTCGCCAGCTTCATTGTATGGTTCGGGTTCGTGATTGCATGGCTGCTGTTCTTTGCCAGTGGTCATGGCATCTTCGAGAACATCGCCGTCTGTCTGGCCACCCTGATTCTTATTGGTGGCTTCAATGGTTTCATTTGGGTACCACGAGAGGCAGGTCCCGGAAGGGGCGGCTGGCGTGTTAGGCTCTCAATCGCAGTAGGTGTGATCTGGCTAGCGTTCGTCATAATGTGGCTGCCGTTCTACGCGGAGTCATTCACTGTGTACAAGAACGCGGCCATCCTGCTCGCCTCATTCTTTGCCATGATAGTCCTGAACATGGCCGCTTGGGCGTCAATAGTGTCACAGGAGATACCAGAGGGCATAGGGATGAGAGTAAACGTCACCTTTGGCATTGGCCTGTTGTGGTGCACATTCGTCATTGTCTGGCTCTGGTTCTATGCTGGATTGTACTTAGCCTGGGAATTCAATGCCGCAATCCTGATATTATCGGCTCTTCCGGTCTATCTTGCCCTAGTCGGCATGTGGGTACCTTGGGCAAGAAAAACGGGCCAAGGCCCCAAAAGCTGGGCTGCGTGGTTCTGGCTGTTGTTTGCCTGGATGGTCGTGCTGTTTGTGTGGTTCTGGCTATTCGCCCCGCCGTTCAACGTCTATCAGAACTTCGCCTTTGCGCTTGTCACGCTCGTTGCAGTCGCAGCAATAGGCGCTGCCATCGAGAGGAGGTAGTCCACCCAGTCAGCGGGATCACGTGAAGTCAACAGTCCCATTGATGGCAGGGAGATGCCACCCGGGACGGATCTGCATGGACCGGCTTTCGCCAATGATGCTTCTGAGATTGTTGCATCTGACCCGAGTGACACAGAGAGGCCCGTTCCAGTCCCAGAGCGCCATTGTCCAACGAAAAGACAAATGCTTCGTCAAGGAAGGTCAGCTATCTTGTCGTCGGAGGAGAAACAAGCACAACATGATGCACGGATGCCATTTGTTCAGCCAAGAGGACAGCTGGCCACCGTGCTCAATCTCTCCACCGTGACCTTCCTTGTGATGCTAGGTCTAAGCATGGTTGCTCCCATTCTCCCAGGCTATGCGGCTGATTTTGGCGTTTCATACGCACTCGTCGGCTTCGTGATATCTTCTTTCGCCATAGCAAGAATGCTGCTCGATATGCCGGCAGGCTTCCTTTCGAGAAGATACAACAAGAAGATAATCATGATATCTGGCTTGATGCTCATTGTGGTCTCATCCATCATGGCCGGCTCAGCGCCGAACTATGTTGCGCTGGTAATTGCACGAATGATTGAGGGCGCAGGTTCGGCATTATACGTCACAACAGCTACGGTGTTCTTGGCTCAGATCGCAGGGACCGAGAAGCGAGGTCAGTTGATGAGCGTGTATTCGGGAACGCTGCTCCTCGGAAGTGTATTCGGCCCTACCTTTGGCGGATTCATAGCGGCAGTCTACGACATTCACGCCCCCTTCTATGCCTATGCCATTGTAGCGGGTCTAGGAGTCGTGCCGACTCTGGCGTTACCCAACTTGGCCAGCTCTGAGAACGTAGCTTCGTTGAAGAGGCGATTATCCAGGATTCACGATGTATGGGTCGTTCTATCTCACCCTTCGTTTCTATTGGGCACGATGGCAACATTCACCTTGTTCTTCATCCGGACCGGAGTCAAGAACACGCTTGTCCCGCTATATGCACAAAACAACCTCGGTCTGGATTCGACTGCAATAGGCTTGATTCTGACGTTCGCTGGCTTAGCTACAGCGGTCACAATGGTTCCTGTGGGAAGTCTCTCTGACAGAATCGGCAGAAGGAACCCAATCATGCTCTGCCTGCTTCTATCCGCCGTTGCCACGCTGTTCATTCCACTTTCTGTCAACATGGTGCAGCTGTCGATTTGCGTGGTGGCATATGGAGCGGCTGTGGGTCTGTCTGGTCCCATAGCTGCATATGTCACCGACGTATCGCCCGAGGACAAACTTGAGGTGTCCATGGGTCTCTTTCGCACGATCAGCGACGTGGGTTTCTTTGCGGGACCATTGCTGCTTGGTTACCTGTCCGACATATCGGCGACTCCTCCGCCCGGAGATGGCTCCATGCCAGCCCAGATAGGGATGCTTCCATTCTTGGTCGCGTCCGTCATCTTGATCGTTGCTGGCTTGGTTTTCGCCAAGGCAGATGATCCAGCAAGAACGAGAAGCAAGCAACACCCTGTGATCTGAGATTCAGTCGAAATCTGTCGACTGAGGGTTTTGTTGTTGTCACTCACCTCGATGGCACCAAAGCCTAACACTCACCTTCGCGTTCGTGGCTTGGAGGGAGTTGGATCCTTGCCGGTCTTGCCAATGGAGCACACGAGATCTCTGAACGCTTGGTCAACGTTTGAATTCTCTGTGGCACTGGTCTGGATGAAACCGAGTGATCTTGTCTTGGTCACCTTCAGTATGCGCTCGGCAGGTATCTTCGGTTCAAGGTCCATCTTATTCTCGACAAGAACCACGGGGACCTTCCCTGCAGCGGTATACAAGGCCTCCAACCAAACGCCTATGCTATCTAGGGTTTCAGGACGCGTTCGATCGACCACAAAGAACGCGCCTGAGGCATTTGCACAGTACTGCTCTCGGAGTTCTGCAAATGACTCGCCTCCGCCCAAGTCCCATATTACGAGCTTGTGGAGACGTCCTTCAAGGTCCAGAGCCTTGACATGAAGGACCGCACCGATTGTCTGTGCCATATCTGGGCTCAGGCTGTCATACACGTACCTCTCGACGAGAGAGGTCTTTCCCACGCCCGAGTCACCCAGAATGACGAGCTTGTGAACGAAATCCACGTTAACAGAACTCATGGACAAGGTTCCTCAGGTCCCTTCTCGTTAAGCTCGAAGACTCTTTGCTGTCGGGCGCCGAGCCCGCGACTTCGACAGTATATCTCGGGTCATCTTCACGAATGCTTCTTCGACATTCGTGTCTTCTTTCGCACTAGTTGGGACTATGTCCACCTTGTGCTTTGCGGCTATTTGAGCCCTAGCATCGTCGGCAATGCTACTTGGAAGGTCTACCTTGTTCTCAAGCAGGACCATCGGTATCTTGCCCGTGACGCCGAAAAGAGTCCCAATCCACTCATCAATCCTACGAATGGTTTCGGCTCTTGTCGTGTCAAACACGAAGAATGCTCCTGATGCGTTGTGATAGTATGCTTTCCTCAGCTGAGCGAAAGTGTCTTGACCCGCTATGTCCCATATGACGAGCTTGACAGTGACATCGTCAATCTGCATCATCTTGACATGGATGTCAGTCCCTATTGTCGCCAGGTAGTCGCCCTCGAAGCTATCATACACGTAGCGCCCGACCAGACTCGTTTTGCCTACTGCTGGCTCGCCGAGGAATATGATCTTGAAGAGGAAGTCGGCGGTTCCGGGCAGCGCAGAAGCCTCCAGACGGGCGGTTGAGACTGACGTGATAGTGCTCCACTAATAACACTATCGACCTTTGGGATGTGCCTGAACTCCCAAACATGGCTGGTCCACGGCATCTACCTTCCTAACTGACCAAAAGTACAATAACTCGCACGTTCTCCAAACCCAGATTGGTGCTTTCACATGCAGATTGGAACTTTCGCCCGTGACGTAGAGCAAGTCCGAAAGGCGCTGGAGTTCGAGCCAGACTTTGTGGACCTGAGAATGGATCTCACAGGCAAACTCAATCTCACAGAGTCCCGGAAGCTGCTCTCAGATGCGGGCGTTGGCTGTACAGTCCACCTCCCAAACAGCCCGGACTGGGGGCCAATCGACGTAGCTCGAGGCATTGTACCCTTCATAGACATGACTACTCACGTCAACGCCGAGCTTGTGACATTCCACACAACACTCTCTCCGCTCTTCTTCAGCGATGAAGACATTGAGGCATTTCTTCAGGAGATACCCGCGGCTTGCGACGCAGCGCGTGAGGCAGGTGTGATTTTGGCCGCAGAAACCCTTGGGCTTTACTTCACGGAACTCACGCTGCTCTTTGACATCGACCCAGACTTGAGGCTGGCGATGGACATCGGTCACGCCCAGATACTTGCCGCTAGGAATCGGTCCCTCGGCATGATTGAGCACTTCTTTGACAAAATCGCCATGGCGAACTGTCACGACAACAATGGGAAGACAATGGTCGATGAAGTATTGCGGCTCAGGAGCCAGAGAGCGGTCCCACTAAAGGAAATGAGGAGTATAGGCCATAAGTATGACGAACACCTACCAATGGGCGAGGGTAGCATCGACTTCGAGCAGATATTCAGGGAACTCAAACGCAAGTCATATGACGGCCGCTTCCTGATGATGTGCAGAGACCAGACTCGGTTCCAAGATGAGAGGCAGAAGCTCAGGGCAATCTGGGACGAGATCTAGGGCTCTCTTGCCAGCGAATCCATCAGTCTGTCAACCTGAGTAATGCCATTAGCGTCGCCCGCTTTCGTGAATAGTGCTCTTGCAGTTCGCAGAATCTCTCTCCCCTGCTGGTACTTCCCCTGGACGACCAGAAAGCGCGCTTGACCAAGTCGGGCCGAGCCCATTGCGCTATACACCTCGCGCGGGTACTCATACATGTCTATGTTGATGACTGAACCGCATTTGGGACAAGTGGTAACGTGATCAATATCGGTGACTGCAGGAACTCTCGGTGCGGCTTCTGGCACAGGCTCGCTAGGTCCCTGCAAGGACTCGAACTCGAGCTCGCCGCCCTCTTGTGCCGGAGGGGCTTCGCTCGGCTCTTCCGTTTCCTGCTCATATCGCGACGACCTGAAATCTGAACCACTTACTGCCGCAGGTGGTCTTACGCTTTCGGCAGCTCCCTCAGGAGGTCCAACAAACACTGACTTCTTACCAAGCATTTCCTCCTCGACTATTTGAGGCCTGGGCCTTGGCGGCGCTCGCGGTGTCACAGGTGCAGGAGCTGATTCTGGGGCAAGAGTTTCACCTAATGGTTGCGGCGCAGCCGGAGGAGCTGCCTCTTCGGCCGCGGATTGCCTTAGGAGTTCACGCACCTCGCTTGCCCTCAACATCCTAGTCTCGGTGATTCCAGGACCCTCTTCGGCTATGCCAACCACTTCGGCGCGGGCGAATGCCTCGCGAGCCTTTTCCATCTCGGACTTCCCCATAGAGTGTTCAGTGGCTCTCATGCGACCACGGGAAACGCCACTCGGACGAACCCACTCATCTTGGGTGACAGGGCTGGCAGTGTCAGATATGGACGGGGCAGCTGCCTTCGCAACAGATGCTGCGGTGGTCACCTTGCCTGTTTCCGATCCCGCTCCACTCTTCTCTTCCTTCCTCTCGTCCCTCCTCTTCTCCGGTGCTGTCAAAACGGAGCCGCATCTGATGCAATACTTCCTCGTTTCTTGGTTGACTTTGCCACATTTCGGACAAACCCGCACAGCGATTCACCCTCAAGCTCAATTCCACATAAGACTAGGCGGCGCGCTGATATAAGGACTCGCGTAAGGTACGCTACGACAATGTACCGACTTAGCCGTGAAGCTGAAAAGCCAGAATCGCTTTGGCTTAGGGGTGGAGAAAGCAAAATGCCTCACGATATCCCTGAGTGGGCTTGGTCTATGCCGTTGACAGGCGGACCCACACGGCTTGGAAGGCCACGAAGCGTCCCTGTCAAGACAATCCTCATGATGCTGCCCAAGTTAGCCCGGATCCTAGCGTGGTCGAGGAGAGCCGGAAAGGAAGGAGAAGCCCCGAAGGGAGTAAAGATGCTCCATCCTTTCGATGACGGAGCCAATCAAGGGGTCCCCATTGGGGGCCTGGGCTCAGGCAGTATTGGCAGGGGCTATCTGGGAGACTTCGGACGATGGCATCTCAATATCGGCGAACACCTCTATTGTCCGTCAGTCCCAGACCAGTTCCACATACGTATTGAGAGCGGCAGCGACAGATTCGTCCAGACGCTGAACCCGCGGTCTAAGCCACAAGACAGACTCAGTCAATGGGCATGGGGAATGGATCCCAATAGAGCCACGTACTATGCTCTATTTCCGAGGGCTTGGACAACCTACGACTTCTCTGACCATGGCGTCAAGGCCTCCTCGGAGCAGATGTCACCCGTGATTGCGCACAACTACAAGGAGTCCTCGTACCCTGTGGGACTCTTTGACTGGAGGATCGCGAATGTCTCGGACAAGGAAGTGAAGGTGTCACTCATGTTCACATGGGAGAACAGCATCACCCCCATGAGGCAGCCCGCGAAAGGGGACTTCTCTAGAAGCGAGAAAGATAGCAGCAAGCGAATGTTCATTGAACTCGGCCATAGAAGGACCGACGAAGTCTATCCCGTTTCTTATGGACTTGGAGTAGAGGGCGACAAGGAAACCATGCTCTCCTATCAGGAGTCGTTCAGTACAGACGGACATGGAGGGGATGTATGGCACGACTTCGAAAGAGAGGGAACAGTCAAAGGGCAGACTCCAAGGGAAACCAGTCAATCCGGAAGATTGGGTGCGGCCCTGTGCGCAACACGCGAGATAGCTCCACGTGAAGAGAGTGAGATCACTTTTGCGCTTTCTTGGGACATTCCCATTATGAGGTTTGGTCAGGGGAGAGAGTGGTATCGTCGCTACACGAGATTCTTCGACACTAGTGGTGACAATGCCATAGCGATTGCGCGCGAAGGACTCTCCCGCCGCCTCGAATGGGATAGGTCAATCGTTGAGTGGCAGAAACCCTTCCTTACATCTGACAGACCTGAGTGGTTCAAGTCTGCTCTGTTCAACGAACTATACTACTTAGTTGATGGATGCACTGCTTGGGAAACCGGCGATGCTGAGATTGGACTTGCTAAAGAGGGCATGGGCCACTTCGCTTACCTCGAGTGCATCGACTATCCCTTCTACAACACTTACGACGTGCACTTCTATGCGTCCTTTGCGCTGGCAATGAACTGGCCCGATATCGACAACAGCATCCAACGTGACTTCGCCGATGCGGTCCTGCAAGAAGACAATAGACTTAGAACACTACTGCTTGGAGGAGGACGGACACCACGCAAGCCATTTGGCGTTGTGCCCCACGACCTCGGTATGCCAATGGAAGACCCATGGGTCGCGATAAACGCTTACAGTTTTCAGGATGTCGGACGCTGGAAAGACCTGAACACTAAGCTGATTCTGCAAGTCTATCGCAACTACGTATTCACCCGCGATGAAGTCTTCCTCAGCTATTGCTGGCCGGGCGTGGTCAAGGCGATGGAGCATATCGATCAGTTTGACAAGGACGGTGATGGTCTGCCTGAGAATGAGGGCTTTCCTGATCAGACCTATGACGTCTGGATCATGAAAGGGCCCAGCGCATACTGTGGAGGGCTGTATCTTGCTGCAGCAGAGGCAATGGTGGCCATGGCCAAAGTGCTTGGACAGAAGGAGATCGAAGACAAGTACAGCGCCATCGTCGAAAAGGGTAAGGTCGCATTCGACAAAGCCCTCTGGACAGGTGAGTACTTCAGATACGACGGCAGCGGAGGAAAGCATAGCGACAGTATCATGGCCGATCAGCTGGCAGGGCTCTGGTTCACTCATGTCTGCAGACTGCCAAGGATTGTGGATACGGAGAAAGCTCGCAGGGCGCTTCAGACCGTGTTCAAGTTCAACGTGCTCAAGTACGCCGACGGGAATGCGGGTGCTATGAATGGCATGCGGCCGGACGGCTCCATCGACAAGACAAGCTTACAGTCAGCTGAAGTCTGGGCCGGGACAACATATGGTCTTGCGGCCTTGATGATTCATGAGGGGCTGGTAGAAGAGGCGCTGAAGACTGCCCGCGGTGTGTACCTTATGACATACAAGGACCGCGGCTACTGGTTCAGGACGCCAGAGGCTTGGACAGCAGACGGCAACTATCGGGCGTCGACGTATATGCGTCCTTTGGCAATATGGGCCATCGAGTACGCATTCAAGGACCTCGAAAGAAAGCATCCGATTGAACCTCGAGTCACTGACTGATTAACCCGGGTCCCTGTTGGTATTTTGAGTCAAAGTCCTCACTGAAGGTACTCAGAGCCCGCACTGAAGCTAGTCACAGTCATTGTCGACTTCGATTCCAAGGCAACCCACAGAGTGATATGCGCTTTCATCAGGTCAAGGGCGCCTACGCACGTGGTCACTAGGTATACAAAGGATTAGACCCGGGTCCGGGCATAGCTGAAGGTACTGCTTTCTCTTGCTGAGGCTTGCGACCCCGAAGTAGTCGCCCTTCTTTCCCATCATGTCCTTGATGATCTGGAAGTGCAGATGGGGTGGCCAGTTGCCGTTCACCCGCATGTTGCCGACCTCCCCGATCACCGCACCTTTCTTGAAGATCATTCCTTCGGACTTGCCATCAAGAGTTTCTTCACTGAGGTGACTGTATAGGGTATAGAATCGCACACCCTCTAAGCGGTGCTCCATCACAACAGTCGGCCCATTGTCACCCATACCTCTGTTGTTCTGAAAGCTGTGCACAGTACCATCGATTGGAGCGAAGACCTTGGTCCCAAGAGGGAGGAATATGTCGATTCCCAGATGGACCGTCCTCGACTCGCCTTCTGGTGTTACAAATAGCGAACTGTGTCGGTAGATGGTCCGATCCTCATTGTAGCCACCTATGCCCACTGTCGCACCGGCTAGTCTTAGTGCCTTCCTGATGTATTCGTCGAACTCCTCGGTGTGAGCTAGATTGATGGCCAAGAGCTCTTTGTTCTTTGCTGAAAAGTCGAAAACACAGAGCCTCTCGGCGCCCAAGTCGACGGGCACTACCGGCCCAAACGTCGATCTGTTCTTTAGCAAGATGTCTTCGAGGGTTCTCACTGCAATACCCAATCTATCGTGCAGTCCCCTGCTTTTGTTTCTTCTTGACTCGACTGATCCGCTACATGGAGGGATTCCTGTATCCTTTCCGCAGTCACAGGCACAGAACAGACGACTCGATTGCTTACTCAGCTTTGAGCTTGAACTGTAGGTCAGGCGTGACAATGTAGAACCTGTCGCCTTTCCTGATGACTATCGTGTGGAAATACTCCGCAAGACCTAAGAATCCACTAATCACAGACTCATCGTCATCATAGGTAAAGGTCACCACTGATGTCACAGCAGACTCAACAAATTCCGCACTGCTGTACACGTGTTCATCAATCAATGGTATCTTCAGTTCGTGCACGAGTTCATAGACCCTCTTCATGAACTGTTCCTTGCGGTCCATTCTGCAATCACCAGCACTGAGGATAGTCCAGCAGGGCGGGGCTATTCAATCTTGCTCGCTCGGCTGACTTGGCATGTGCCCGACACTGCCCCTTCTGCGCCTGCTCCTGCTGATTCCGGAGAACCAATAAGCGTCCTTCGAACGGCTCTATTTGTGAGAGTTCTGGTTTGTGGAGCCGGAGTCCAGGGGAGCTTTCTGGCGGCAGTAATGCATCAAGCTGGCATTGATGTGACGCTTCTGGCGCGCGGCGACAGACTGCGGGACCTCCAGTCTCATGGAGTTCGGTTTGCGATTCATCCATCGATCGAGGTAGTCAGCGTTCCAGTGCCTGTCACCTCCGAAATGACCATGGCAGGCCGGTCTGATTGTGTGTTCGTTGTGATGCAGAAGCAGCAGGCAATCGACCTGACACCCACTCTTGCCGCCAGTCGCTCTGACAGCACGGTCGTCTGCTACATTGGCAACAATGGAACTTGTGTTACCGACTACAGAGAGCACATTCCTGAGGACTACATACTTCTCGGTTTCCTCGGCATGGGGGGCCATCGACTTGGTGATCACATGCGGCTGCTTGTCCAGAAGCCCACCACAATCATGCTTGGAACGCCATCAGGGAAGGAAACTCCTCAGTTGGGGCTCGTTGGGCAAGTACTCAGGAACGCTGGCCTGAAAGTGGACGTCATGCCCAGCATTGATGCTTGGCTCAAGTGTCACCTAGCCACGATTCTGCCTCTGGCAGGTGGCATCTATGCCGCAGGAACAGACAACTATCGACTCACTCGTACATCTGGACTCATGCGCGTGGTTGCGCGGGCCATCAAGGAGTCACTTCGAGTTGTTACTCAGCTTGACTACCCTCTCTTGCCAAAGCAGCTATCCAGTATCTCCCGGGTCCCGGCGCGCCTGCTGGTTTGGATGTTCGGAAAGCGCTTTGCCTCAGTCGAGGCCGAAATGGGCTTGGCAGGTCACGCAAAAGCCGCCCGCGATGAGATGCGGTGCCTTTCCAAGGAGTTCCAGCTTCTAGTCGATCAGTCAGGAGTGCCCACGCCCAACCTAGTGTACCTAGTGCGATTCCTGGATCCAGATATCCCCACGATTGGTGAAGGAATCACACATATCGACATATGGTAAATGAACCGGTCATTCTGCTTTCTGCTCTTCTTGCCTTCGAGGTGGGGGCAGAATCCAGAAGTCACAGTTCGGGCACAGAACACTGCCGTCAGAGCGATGTCTTAGTGAAACTCTCCGATACCTCGCACTACAGTGAGGGCACACGAACTCGGCAAGCTGGTCCTCCTTAGAGGCAAAGAACCCAGGCCGGCCCTGTCGATAAGCAAACTCGTCAAGTTGATCTTGGTCAAGAGCAAGGAAGTCAATGAGGAATCCCTTTGCGATAGCTTCATCACGTGGAAGCTCACGCGACGACACCAATCCCCTACCAATGAACATGGAGGTTATCTCAATCCTGCAGGTCGGTTTGACATACTCATGTGTGATGTTTAGAATGATAACCATCCATTCGCTTCCATAGAGAAGGACTGCACGGGTTTCGCTGTCTGACTTCCATAAGTAACTCCACAGGTGGCCCAAAATTCGGAGCAAGCTACGGGACATCCAATAATCCCCGAACAAAGCGAGCCGTTTCAGCATGTCGTCTACGTTCGTGCAATCGACCTCAATGAGCTCCAACCCGCTTCACCATCCCATCGTCTGCCACAAAGGGTCTTGACTTAATCACTCTCTGCACCAACAGGCGGTATAATCTCTTCCACAACAGAGTTCATGCGGGCATCATGCTGAAGTGACGATTTCTTCGGATCTGCTGCCAATGCCCTCCGGCTGGCGTCGCGGTTTTGACGGCGGCAGCGTACCAAGCCATAAGTCCAGACCCTCGACACGCGACATTGCATGTGGCTCGGCGCGCGATTCCTAGAATCAGATATTCCCACGATCAATGAAGGCTCAGACATATCGACATAGAGTGATTGTGCCTATCACTCTGCTTTCTGTTCTTCAGGACTTGAAGGCCGGGGTGAGATCCACAGGTCACAGTTCTGGCATAGGATACTGCCGTCAGAATTGTGCTTGAGTTTGCGTTCAGAGTACTTCGCCCCACAGTGAGGACATTCGAAGATTGACGTATCCCCCCCTTGTGAAGGAAAGAGCTCAAGCATGTCGTGGTCTGCAGCAAAGGAGTAAAGCTGCTCTTGAGAAAGAGAGAATAGCTCCACTAGGAGTTTCTTGGCATAAACTTCGCTTTGCTTCAGTTCGCCCGTCCCCGGAAACAACCCGCCGGTCAACATGGAAGACACTTCGATTTTGCACATTGGGCTCTGATGCACGTATTCAAGCTTGAGAACAACATTCATCTGTCTGTTTCCATACAGAAAGACTGCAAGAGTTTCGATGTTCGACTTCCACACGGTGTTCCAGTGTAGGTCCAGACCTTCAAACCACTTATGAGATCCCCAGAAGGCTCCAAACATACGGAGTCGTCTTAGTACGTCGTCTGTGTCTGAAAATCCAAGATCGACAAGTTCCAACCTTCCTCACCATCCCAAAGACTGTCAGAAGATGCCCTGACTATGTGAGGTTATGTGCCAAAAAGAGGTAAAGACTTTTCTGCAACAGAATACGCGCAGATATCATCCTGCCGAGATTATGCTATCGGGGCCGTTGCCAAAGCCTTCTAGCCGAGTCTTGTTTCCGAAAGCAGGAGCGCGCCACGCCATAAGTTTATACCTTCGACACGCGACACTGCATATGGTCCGGTACACGAGGGATTGCGTTGCCTGACGACAAGCTCACTGACAAGGAGAAAGCCGCGCTGCAGGATATGTTGAGGGGTGCGGCTCTGACTGACGCTGAAGTACGAAAGATGGCAGAGGGAGAGGACGAGTCTGGTCAATCGCTTCTGCCTGTCGAGTCAGGTGAGGATCTCCTCTCAGCCGCTGCGACAGCTTTGGACTTCGTCGAAAAGCTTGATGGCGTCATACCTAGACCCGAGGTACTGCCACCTCGCGATGCCGTAGCCGGGTTCGATGCCCTCCTGAAGAAACTTGAAACCCTGAGAGGCGACATCTCATCGCTACAGAGAGGGGTTGTCGGAGTGTTCGCTGCACAGCTCCTGACGTTCAGAGGGAAAGTCGTCGAACTGAAGACGCGCATATCTGAAGAAATGGTCGAGAAGCTCAAGATGCAGTTCTTCAAGAGCTTCATCGAAGCCACTTTCATCGACATCGTTGACAATGAGTTCGCCGCTCTGGAGAAGGATCTTGTTGACAAGATCGTCGAGCAGACTCAGGAGCGGTTCAAGGAGTTCGCTGGAAGGGTCAGAGAATCGGAACTTGACCTACGTAGCACGATTGTCGAGCAGCAGGACATTGTGCGGTCGTTCATGCAGAGCCTCGAGGAAGATGCCGCTGCCACAAGGCAGTCACTGTCAGAAAAGGATGCTGAGATATCGAAGTTTGAGGCACAAATACGCAAACTCCAATCGCAGTTCGATAGTACCAAGACCCTTGATGCCGCGAAAGAGGAAATGGGAAGGAAGCTTGAGGAGCTCGACTCTGAAATCGCTGCCCTCAGGCAACAGATAGTGAGAAAGGATGGCCTAATCGAGTCCAAGGTACGGGAGTATGAAGAGGTTCGAGCTCAGGTGGAGGAACTGCAGGTCAAGCTAGGTGAGGTTCAAAGCGAGCTCGCTGTGTACAAGACTGATAAGGAGTCCACGAAAGGAGTATCCAAGAAGAGTGATGCCGAGGTCAGATCACTCCAGTCAAAGATCGAGTTGCTGGAGAAGGCAGTAGCCGACAAGCGCAAGGAAGCAGAAACCTCGACGATCAGGGCAAAGGAACTGGAGATCGAACTGCGAAAGGCCGCTGGCGACAGAGCCGCGATTGAGAAGGAGTCTAGAGACCGTCTCAAAGAGCTTGATGGAGTTCAGAGCCGCCTCAAAGAAGTGAAAGACCTTGAGGAGAAGGTCCATCAGATTCAACAGGAACTGAAGGCCACGAAGGACAAAGTCGGCATAGTCGAGATGCAGAGGGAGGCTTTCGAAAAAGCAACCAGGCTGATGGAGAAAGAACGAGACATGGCTTTGGAGCAGCGAGATTTGTCTGATGAGAGAACCAAGCGATACATCAAGGTCCTCGGAATGGAAAAGAACACGAAAGTACTGCTCCTTGTGGATGAGGTCGGGTCGATGACATTCGCAGACTTAGCGAAGTCGCTTGGTACACAAGTCGGTCTCGCCGCGAAGCACGCAAGAGAGCTCGAGAAGCTCGGCGTCCTCAAGATAGATGGTGATAAGGCAGTATCGACACTGAAGCGCTTCGAGATAAAAGAGGGCGAAGTAAAGGTCTAGGACTGGAAACCCTCAGAAAGCAATTGCCCGATCGCCTTGGCCAAAAGAATCCACAACATCAGACCAGTATCTGGCAATCTTGTCTAGTGAACCAGAGAACTCCTTGGCAATGCGGTATTCGCCCATCCGTTTTTCCACTATGCCTGCATCACGCAGTTTCCGCATGACCTTGACATAGAGGCCTCGGCTCGTAAGCACAAACTTCTCCCATTCCTTGTCTGAGACCATGCCATTCGATTGCACTATCTCATTCAGTATCTTGGAGGCTTGGTCCACTTGAGCCTCTGTAAAGAACACATATCGGAGAAGATGCCGTGGACTAATCAGAGTCGGTCGTCTGACAAGGTCGATTTTCACCATACTTGGCAACCGAGTACAGTCAATCGAGCACAGAATATGAAGGCAGGTATTACCTCTTTGCTCTGAACGCAGGCACCATCAACATGGGCAATGCAACAACAACGAACGCCGCCAGAGCAGTGATAGTCTGAAGGGCCGGTGAAACCGAGGCCGTGTACCATAGAAACGCTCCAACGGCAAGGCATACGATCAACGGGAGAAAGCTCAGTGGCGTCCTCAACCGGGCCATCGCAGTTATCATGAAGAAGAACCCATAGGCCACTCCGGCAAATGCAAGTGCTAGAGCGAACATCACAGCCACAAGCTCAAAGAGACCATACAGAATCCACCCTGCTTGGGGGAGAAAGTAGGCAACTAGGAACCAAATCATGTCGAAGATGAGGATGACCTTGAGCCCTCCCGCGGCGTTTCGCACATCCACGTCCGATGGTGCGTTACTGAACATGATTGTCATCGCGAGGAAAGCCACAATCCAGAAGACAGGACTGATGACTGTGAGTCCAGCAAAGGTGTAAAGAAACAAGTAAATGAAGCCACCAATGAGCGTTAGAGGATAGGCCGAGTTCTCAAGTAGTAATGGATCGGCTTTCGCATTGATGAGATCCAATAGCAAATCCAGAGCCTCGCCGCCAATCCCAGGGGAGCCGGGCACTAGGTATGTCGCTCCGAGGGCAAAGAAGACGAGCAAAACAAGTGAAACGGCTACGGGTGCAAGATTGATAACAGCTCTTTTCAGCACGCTATCGGGGTTTCTGTATTTCACGTACCCGAGCAATACGTAGTTGTCTTTGACCTCCACATTGATTGGCTTGAACTCGACGATGGGGGTCCGTGTGAACACGCACCCCAAAGCATGTGATGACTCATGCAGTGCTACTCCGGGTCCCACTAGGACATACCATCCTCTTGACCCCGGATTACGGGTGACATTCAGTTCTAGGCGGGACAGTCTTTCGAGTAACCAGCCCAGTCCCCATACAACAAAGAAAAGAACAACAGCCAGCAGCACGACCATCGAATATGCATTCATCTGAAGACCCCCACGTCACACCCTACTAAGGCGAATAGGGACTATCGATCGAGTCCGAGCTCCTTTCGTTTCTGGTCCTCGACCTTAGATACCTCTTCTACTTTCTTGCGGTCCATCTCTTTGGCCTTTTCCTTCTTGGCCTTGTCCACTACTTTTTCCTTCCCGCGCTGCAGCTCCCTAATCCTGTTCTCCCGAGCTCTCTGGGCATCTCTGATCTTCCTCCTGAGGGTCTCAGCCTGCTTTCGCACGTCGCCGACTCCCTTGCTCTTCTGACTATCTGCTTTGCGGAATTCACGGTCCGCGTCATGCCACTCCTTCTCTGCTTGGAGCATCTTGCCCCTTATGGAGTCGTACGCGTCTCTCTTGGCCTTGGCTGCCGCGTGATATCTTTCTGTCTCGGCATTGAGCCGAGAGTCAATACCACTGAGGTCTGCCTCGACCTTCTGTAGGTCGGCCTTGAACTGTTGAATATCCGAGTCGATTCTCTGAATCTTCTTGTCCTGTAGAAACTCTGTGTCTGACATATGCTTCAACTTGAGGGCAGATCTTAGATATATCACTTTTCTTGCTTCGACAGCATCCGGGTTATGCGGGTTTCAGACGAAGCACAAGCACAGTATCGTTCGGTCGATTAGGCACCCGTCAGCTGTCCAGCCTTGTCTCTAGATAGTGACCCGAACCATAGACGGTTCTTGCCTCGAGCGTCTGCTGACGGTCACTGCCTCTTGCATCGAGGCAGATTTCTGTTTTGAAAGCCGAGAGCAGATATACCTATACGTTCTTGTGTCGCAACGTCCGTAAGCTCTCCAACTGTCAGATTCCGGTAGAGGCGTCAGGTCTAATGGACTACAGCTCTCTCAAACGCTCCGAGTTGTTCACATTCTTCCATATCACCGAGATGTCGCGATCGAAATCATCTGCCGACGGCTTGACGAGAGTGAGCCTGAAGCCGGGAGGCTTTCAGGAGTTCATTGATCTTGAGGCAGGAATCGATGAGGCCAGTCTGCTTCGTTTCATGACCCTCATCATGGACCGCCATTGGGTTGGTGATGTTTGTAGTGTTAATCCCTTTGCGAAAGACATCACCAAGACCTTCATGTTGACGGTAGTTCCTGAAGAAGACCTTCCGCTTGCGAAGGATGTCATCGATGGGATATGGAATCTCACAGGGGCTTCAGACAAGGTCTATCACCTCAAACAGCAGACTGAAGTCGAGGAGTCATATGATCCGCAAGTTGTGCTAGCTCAGAGAGTCTTCCTTGGGGAGAAGGAGCGATTCGAGATGCTGATGCCGAGTTCTGAACTCATCATTGAGAACTCGACGGCTGGCGTGAAGCAGCTTCTTCGGTTGACCATCGACGTATTCTAGAACAAGGCTCCCTTCATGGCTGTTGACACGGGAAACTCTCTTGTGAGTCCGTGCGGTTGTCATTGTGCTTGCGCTTGCCGAGCGCACACCAAACCGGGCTGCATTGTATTCTCCAGCGAGCCGGACAACCCGGATTGCCTGTTTGGTGAAAAAAGAAAAGACTGGAGGCCTGTTCGCCTCCAGCTTTGGTTCTTACTATGCCTATCCCCGGCGCTTCCTGAGCAGAATCACGAGCAGCACTACCAAGACAGCGGCGACAACGCCAGCGATGAGAAGGATGTTCAGAGAGGAAGTGACGCTTATCGGATAGCTTGGACTTGCTGTGGTGAAATCAGCCTTGCTCACGGTGACTGAAAGAGTACGGATAGCCGCGCCAGAAGGCACAGTTATCACGGCTTGATAGACACCTGCGCCTGAGTGGCGTGTAGCTTGACTTGGAAGCGTGAAACCCTTTAAACTCAGCGTACAATCGAAAAGCAACAGGGTTGGGTGGGCCGACGCTAGTTCAATAGTGTGTCTGGCGGCATTCCTGTCAAGGCCACGCCTAGCTGCAAATGCATGACTGTGACTTGTCAACTGCCTTCATGTAGCAAGCCGCAGGAAGCTGGTAGGTATCGAATCTGGCGAACCCTCGAACAAAAAGAGGCAGAAAGAAAGGAAACCCGCATGCTGTGAGCCTGCGGGTCACACTGTGCAACTACTCGTACCTGAGAGCGTCCACTGGCACGAGCCTCGATGCTCGCCAAGATGGGTAGAGCGCAAACACGACGCTGACAGTCACACCGAAAAAGACTGCCATGCTGAGCAGGTAAGGTGTTATCACCGGCCTGATTGCAGCAAATGCTGAAGCCCCAGATGCATCCCCGAATCCGCCACCACCCATGCCTGCAAAGCCTCCGCCGCTGGAGAGGGCTATTGAGATGATATTGGCAATAAGCCCCCCGACCACTATCCCAACGATTGTGCCAATAAGTCCGACCACGAGAGCCTCCCCAAGGAAAATGGCCATTACCGTTCGGCCCTTGGCTCCCAGAGCTTTGAGAATCCCTATCTCACGAGTTCGCTCGATGAGAGACACTATCATGATATTCATGATATCTACGCCGGCAACAACCAGAGATATACCCGCAATCCCGCCCAACAATAGACTCACGGTTCCAAGAATGCTCGATATCGTAGAAAGCAAAGCAGTCGGTGAAGTCACAGTGACTTGGTTATTGTAGAGAGCCTCAATCTCATTTGACACTGCATCTATTGTTGAAGAGTCACTGCTTGTGAGCCTGACGATTATCTGATTTGCATCTTCGGTGGCAAAGAAGTCTGTTGCTGTGAGAATGGGAATGTACACACCGCTATCCATAGGACCAAGCCCAAATGCGCCAATCCCTCCAAGAATTCCTGTCACTTCCATTGTCCGGTTCAGCTGAGTCAGCTGTGTCCCGTTCCTGATGCTGTAGGAGAGGACGATAGCATCACCGACATTGAGGATGATTGTGCCATTCTTGTATGGGTCGTAAAGCGAGTGTCCAATGACAACGGAATCGTTTGCAGGCTGATCTGGTATCTCACCATACTCAGCAGAAAATGTAGAGTAGATGCTCTTGTAGGTCGTGAAGTTGACCCCGCTAATGCTGAGTGTGCGCTTCCAGTCACCTTTCTCTATACTACACCCTTTGGAAACAATAGCGGCTGACGCCTGGACAGAGTCAAGGCCGTCAATCAATGCTGTGTCGTTCACGTACAGCGAGAAGTCACTGGGTGTGCCGCCGAAGATACCTCCCGACCGAGTCGAAACTATGACAGTATCTGTGGCAAAGCCCTGCTGGAACTGCGACGTGAGGGCAACCTGAAAACCTTCAGTGAAAGACATCAGTGCTACAATGGCAGCTATGCCGATCACGATTCCCAGTGTAGTCAGACCGGCTCTGAGCTTTCGGAGTCGTATCGCGCCGATGGCGTATGACAGGGTATCGCGCGTCTTCATCTAGTTCACCTCATCAGCCACAATCAGGCCATCCCTCATTCTTAGGGTTCGCCGCGTTCTCCCTGCGACTTCGGCATCGTGGGTCACTATTATGACAGTCACTTGCTTCTTACTATTGAGATCCACAACCAAGTCCATCATCTCTTGGGCTGTCTTGCTGTCCAAGTTACCTGTCGGCTCGTCCATCAGCAGAAAAGAGGGCTCCGTCACGAGAGCTCTAGCGACAGCCACTCTCTGACGCTCACCGCCGCTTAGCTCTGCGGACTTGTGGGTCATTCTGTCACCAAGACTGATGCTCCTCAGGGCATCCTCGGTCCGAGCTCTTCGCTCCTTCCGAGACACTCCAGCGATAGCGAGAGGGAGCTCTACGTTGGCTTGTGCATTCAGTCGCGGGATGAGATTGAAGAACTGGAATACAAAGCCAACATTTCGGCGCATTTCCGCCAGCTTGTTGTCGGACAGTTTGGAAGCATCTATACCCTTGATGAGGAGTGTGCCGCTCGTTGGGCGGTCCAATGCCCCAATCATGTTCAGAAGCGTTGACTTGCCGCTTCCCGACGGGCCCAAGATTGACACGAGTTCACCTTGGGTTACGGCAAAGCTAACTCCTCTTAACGCCTCAACCGGTACAGATCCCATCATGTAGGTCTTGGTCAGGTTCTCTAATTCTAGTACTGTTGTCAGTTTGTCGTGCCTCCATCAGTCAAACCGGAACAAGATGCTACTTCTCATGTCGCTGGACAAGCCGCTCGAGTCTGTCGGCGGTAGATCTCATCAGCTTCTCAAGCTCTGCCGTCCTACCGGGGTCAGGAGATTCACTCAACTCTCCCGCAAGTGCGAACAATGCCTCAAACATACGTTGGGCGGTTTCAATGAGAAAGTGCAACCCCTCAGGCAGGTTGAAGAACGGTGGAAAAAGAAACATGCCGGATTCAAGCTTCTCGCGCATCTGTGATGCGACCTGGGTTTCTTCCTGTAGGAATGCATGACCCAGCTCAGTCAGACGGTATCGCTTTGTGCCATCGACCAAAGGAAGCTCTTCGGCAAAGCCTCTGCCTTCCAAGTCTCTGAGCAACGGGTATAGCGAGCCAGGACTCGGTCTCCAACGGCCTGAGGCGTCCTGCTCAATCCGAGATGCGATCTCAGACCCGGACATTGCCTGCTCCTTGAGGAACATCAAGACTTGATACCGCAAGTAGCCTCGCGGCACGCGTGCCGTATGCTTTACCCACGGAGGGACAAGGGGGGGCCCGGTAGACAGCATCTCATGCATTTGTGGCAGCTTTTCTTCTGAGAGGTAGAACTTGCCATCAACTTCAACGAAGGGCGACAGGGACCCCATAGGAGAACGGATGAAGTACTTCACGACGCTCGGGAGACCTAGCTCCTCTGGAGTCAGTGCTTTCTCCGGGCTCGTCGCTCCTTTCGTTTTGAAAAGGGAGATGATCTCTTCCAGTCTTCGTTCCATGAGTGGCGGCATCTCATTCTGGTTCATAGTTCTAGTGATATCGCTCGTGATATCACTAGCGATATCGTTGGCGATATCGATATAAGGTTTGTGAACAATGCGTACTCAAAACCAGGAGCCTCGCAGCTCCTAGGGGCACCGTGGAGCATTGGGAAACACTAAGAGGCACAGAAGAGCCCTCGGAGATGAAGCGGTATGAAGACACCAATGGACATGATCAAGCATGCTGAGGCGATCATCGATTCAGCGGTTTGGGATGACCTTCGAGAGGAGGACTCTCGCAAGGCGCTCAATGTCTATCAGAAAGCCAAGACAATGCTAGACTCGCTGAAGGATTTAGACCCGGAACAAGAGAAACAGAGGAAGCGGGTTCTCTCATTCTGTCTATTGAGGATCGATGACGCTCTCGTCGCGCTTGGAGACGATGAAGGCTCTGTGGGAAGAGCAAAGCAGGTATTAGAACTGGCCATCGCGTCAGGGGACACTGTCCAAATCGCACGGGCCCAGCTGGCACTAGGAACACGTCTTCTGAATACGGGCGACATTGCGGCGGGAGAAGAGCAGTTCTCCCATATTCTGACGGACTGGCTTGACTGTGACAACAGTGATCTCCAGCAGGTGGTCGGGTGGACCCTTCTGGTCAGAGGACACATACTTAACGCAAAGAGCCTTTACACACAGGCGATTGTCGTTCTTCAGAATGCCGAAACAATTCTGACTGGCATCAGCAATTACGCGGGACTAGCCAAAGCGTATGACCTCATGTCCAATGTGTACCTGAATCTCGGCGATAGCGAAATGTCTGACGAGTGTCGCGGCAAGAGTGGACAATACCTTGAAAGAGCCAAGGCCGAGAAACGCTAAGGGGCTAGGAAGGCATACTCTATAGTTTCTTCACATAATTCTTCATAGTGCCTAGTCCATCCATCGAGATATCGACCAAGTCACCGTCCTGCAACGTGAAGCTGTCAGGTGGAACAACGCCAACGCCCGTGAGCATTATGGATCCTCGTGGAACAGGGTTGTCTCTAAACAGGAACTTCGATAGCTCCTCAAACTCACGCTTCATGTTAGATGTGTTCGTTTCGCCGGCAAACACAACCTGACCACCCCTGTGAATCTTGAGTCTTATGCCCACATTCTTTGGGTTTTTGAACTCATCAGTGGTCGCGAGATACGGCCCGATTGCGCATGAATTCTGCCAGACCTTCGCCTGCGGCAAGTACAGAGGGTTTGCGCCCTCGATGTCTCTTGAGCTAACATCGTTACCAATCGTGTACCCCACAATGCTCCGGTCACCGTACACAAGAGTGAACTCAGGCTCGGGAACATCCCATTTCGAGTCGCTCCTTATGCATATGACATCGTTGGGACCGACTGTCCTGTATCCAAGGCCCTTGAACAAGACCTCAGGTCTCTCAGCTGCGTACACACGGTCGTAGATACCCTTGGCCTTGGTCTCATCCTCTCTGGCCTCAACGCTGCGCTTGTAGGTGACTCCTGCTGCCCAGACCTCACCCGGCACCATGGGCATGATGAATCGGTCTTTCACCCAGTCGAGCTTGTACACACGGGGTTTTCGATCCTCGATGAGTGATCTGACAAAGTCGACGAAAGAGATTTTGTCTGGGCTCTTCTGAGCGATGTATGCCGCGAATGGGTCCAGACCAAGGCTCTCATAGACATGATACTCGTCGCTAACAACAAGTCCGGAAACCGTTTTGGGTCCTTCATAGAATCGTGCAATCTTCATGTGTCACGCGCTCTATGACAGCCTGAATCCAACGGGGTGTTATTCGTTTCGGTGGATACAAGTCACAAGATGCGTGGTGACCGAGTTCATACCGCCATGCAGATGGCTTTCGCAACGTCAGCCGGGCTGGCACCAAGAAACAATGCATCGCGCTGCGTCAGGAACAGACGAATTGCCTCAGTCAACGACTGCTCATTGACAGCATGGCCTTCCAAATGCTTCTCAAGTGCTTCAAGTGTGTCCTCTGGGTGAAGGAAGAAGTCACCCGTGATCACCACGCTATTAATCCGTCCATTGCTAATGGACAGTTGGACCCTGAAGAGCTTGCCGCCAGGAACCTTGTACACACTCTCGCCCATCACGCTCTACCTCAGGAAGTTCCAAGCGTCTGATGAGTACTTCTGCTTCGCCAGCCTCGATGCGTCCATCTTCTCTTGCTTAGTCAGCCTGCCTGATACGAGTTCAACCTCAAGTGCCTCCGAGAAGCCCATCGCTAATGCCTTGCTCAGATCCTTGAAACCGACTCTCTCCCCGAGAATGTCGTGAATGGAAGTGACCCGCTCGCGCACGTCCCGGATCATCTTGTCCGATATCTTCTGCTGAGGGACCCTCAGTATCGAGAACATTGTTATGACGTCTAGGTCAAGAAGTGCAGTACCATGTTGGAGCACACAGGAGTGTCTTCTGGTCTGGGCGCTGCCTGAAATCTTCTTGCCCCCGGTGATGACATCATTGATCTGCTTGAACTCGGCTTCGATTCCAAGATGCTTCAGAGCCCGTACGATTCCGCTACATAGGACTCCATAGGAGGCTTGGATGTCACCGGACGCAAGCCTGTGCCCCTTTGGCAGGATGATGCTATAGGTAATCTCCCCCTTGTAGTCATGGTAGACAGCCCCGCCCCCTGTTATCCTGCGAATGATGTCTATGCCATGGCTCTTGCAGAAGTCCACATCGACTTCTGTTCTCATCCCCTGGAAAGTGCCAATCGATACCGCCGAGGGTTTCCATCTGTAGAGTCGGAGAGTCGCAGGCACGGCCTCTTTCTCAAGTGACAGTAGGATTGCCTCGTCAATGGCCATGTTGTCGGCTGCCGAGTGGACCTCAAGACCGATAAACCTCACCTGTTCCATTTCACATCACCAGCTTCGACTCGTCCATCGCGTGCCGGATCTCATCCTCGGTGAGACACCTCGGAAAGTTGAACATCGGCCCCGCGGGTCTCTCGTTGTAGTAGGGTCGATTACAGCCCTTACAGCCCGTTGTCTGAAAGGCAGCTCCCGATGATAAGACTTGTCTTAGCCATTGTTGTTCTACTTTCAACCTCAGTTCGCCCGAACTGTCGGTTTCGACGTTGCTTCGCTCAATGAGTCCTCTGCTCGCTAGATATCTCACAATCTGGACTCTTCTGTATGATGACAGCTTGGGCGGAGATCGTTGCTCGAGGTCTGTGCCTCGAATACTCGTGAAAGCAAACAGCCCGACACTGACTCCCATCCCGAGCATCGCGAAGATGAAGTCTGCCGCTTCGGTCTCAGTTTCCCCGAGGCCTATCATCAGATGTGTTGTGACATTGCCGTGTCCAAACACCTCAAGCGCATTTCGAAGGGCTTGAAGATGGTTCTCCCATCTGAAGCTGCTTCCTCGCTGAGCTCCTTTGACAGAGTCGAACAGACTCGGAGTACATGCATCAAATGCTACTCCAATGCTTGTCGCTCCCGCTCTCTGGACGCGACGCATCTCGTCTTTGGTCAATGGATGTATGGAGACTGAGATGGGCTCACGCCGCACCTTGCGAACGGCCCTCACGATTTCCTCAGCGTGAACTACTGCATCCGGATAGTCAAGGGCTTGGAGGCACACTCTTTCAAAAGGCCTAGCTCTTATGAACGCGTTAAGGAAAGCGTTCATCTCGTAGTCGGGCCAGGATATCCTTGACAGCCGATCGGAAGAAGAACTGCTTGCACGAGCCTGTGGACAGAAAGCGCAGTTGGCATTGCACCGCCCCTTCTTGTATGTCATCACGAACACCGTCGTAAAGCAGGGGTCTGACTCGCCGTCCTCCAGACCCAATTGAATAGCGGTGCCAAGTGAAAGACGTATCCTTTCGACCAACTGCATCGCCGAAAGCAACACCATGTTTCTCTTTAACAGTTCGCTCCGGCTTCATTGCTTCGTTGTGGGGACACTGTGCGATGGAATCATCCGAGCATCCGAAGCTCGCGGTTCACATCTGGAACCATTCCTATAGCTTAGGACGGCGACCGTTCTGTCCTTCGCTCAGACCTTCTTCGCAGCATCATAGATAGGAGCGATTCTGGCTTTCCACGCAGCAAGTTCCTTGGGTGAACTCGGATACTCGTTGTAAATGCTTTTGACAGAGTCCATCATACTAGCAACCTTCACCAGTCTTCGAAGCAGGCTAATCCTTCCGGCACCCGAGGCCAGCCGCTTCAGCTTCTCTCCCTTGCCTATTCCCATCTTGCCCATCATGCTCACTCCGAGGAGGTCAGTGGCCTTGATGATACCCTTTCTGAAGGCAAAGTCGATGTCGTCGTTCGTGACACGGACCAGAAACCATCGGAAGATATCCAGCGAGGCCTGTTTGATTCCATAGCTCTTCATGTACCTTGGGTTGTACGGCCAGAGTGCCTCGACGGAAGTGTCGTTCTTCTCAAGCGCCTCAGAAGCGGTGATTCCCGCGTGAGCTCCTCCGAGCATCGATGACCCAATACCTCCGCCATGCACCGGATTGACTTGACATCCAGAATCGCCTACGAGCATGAAGTGGTCGTCGACGAGGGTGTCCATCGCTCTTCGAACTGGAGCAATGCCGCCTCCGCTGTCGATAACGCTCAGCTTGGTCTTCATGAAATCCCAGGAGGCCTTCACATAAGTATTGAACACTTCCTGAGGTCCCCTATGACCCTCAAGGGTCATCATTCCCACACCAACGTTCACTCTGTGCTTTCCTTGCGGGAAGACCCAAGTATACCCGCCAAGAGTCTGCTCTTGATTGTAGAATATCTCGAGGACTTCAGGATGCTCGAAATCGTGGTCCGGAGTTTCGTAGATGTCGCGCCAAGCCACCATCATGTCTTCCTTGGCAACTTCTCTTTCGATGATGGAAGTCTCCGGTAGCTGGCGACGAAGCATGCCGACTGCCCCCGTTGCGTCTATGACGATCCTTGCTGTCAGTGGCTTCTCAGTTCCACTCTTCTCGTCTTCAATAGTCACACCTGAGACCTTTCCACCTTCGAGTTTCAGTTTCTTCACTCTTGTGGACGCGAGAACCTCAGCGCCTGCACCCTCGGCCAACGACACGAGCCATTGTCCCAGCTTCAACCGATTGAATGAGTGCCCCTTGATAGTGGGACCTGCCATCGGCATCCTGTGCACTCTGTCTGGTGCGACGAGATCAATCTCCGTCACCTCGTGCTCGATGATACCAGGGGGCACAGCAGGCAGTCCAATCAGGTCTTGCATCTCCTTGATGTGGTGAGCCCCGAGTGCATCGCCACAAGTCTTGTGTCCTATCTGACCTCTCCCCTTCTTGTCCACTAGAAGGACCGAATGGCCTCTCTTGGCAAGTGCTTGTGCTGCTATCGAGCCGCCTGTGCCTGCGCCGGCGATGATAACATCATAGTCTGTCATGCAACTAGTCTCCTGACTCCAGTTGACAGCGACAAAGGCATGAGAGGAGCAGTGGTTCATGTCAGAGTTGAGTTCCTAGGTGTGTCAACCCCGTTTAAGACTCTTCTGCATGGCGAAACCTGTCAGCAGCTCTTTCACAACGTCTCTAGCCGCAATCGCCGTGAGGCCACTGACATCATTCATGGGGTTCAGTTCTACGACGTCTGCGAATCGAACCTTTCCAGTGGAGAACACGGCGCGCATGAGTCGCACCAGCTCGATCATGTCAATGCCGCCAGACTCGGGGTGACTCACACCAGGGACCGTTTCTGGCTTCAGCACATCGAGGTCGACAGAGACGTAGATGGTGTCGGTCCGGTCTGCTATCTTTCGAACAGCCCTCGAGAAGGTGTCGAAAGTATGGTGCTGGATCTTGCCCGTGCCAGCTAGTTCGACTCTCTGCTCTGGCAACGCAGACCTCAGGTCATGCCCCAGCACGTCCTCAGGCCTGACGAGGCTCGCATCTACTATCCTCCTCAGAGACGTGGCATGAGAGAGCTCATAGCCGCCATAGTCGGGGTAGTAGTCGGCATGAGCATCGAACCACACTATCCCGAACCTCGCTTCTCTTCCCCGTTTGAGACCCTTGAGCAGTGGGTACGTGATGAAATGATCACCGCCGAGGAAGAGGAGATTGCTATCATGTTCTGACAGCCTTTGGCATGCGTCAGACAAGTCATACATTGCCGCCTCCGGAAGCCGGAGCGCCACCTCCAGATCTCCGATGTCTTCGAGCGTGATCATCTCAGACAGTGGTCTCTGCTCGAAGTCTACATCATTGCCGAAGGACAGAGGTACACTGTGAGATCTCTCACCTGTGGTAGCTCGTCGTATAGCATCCGGCCCGAACCTGCAGCCAGGCATATAGCTGGAGGTCAAGTCGTACGGTACTCCCAACACGCCGACATCTGGGTCTCCCTCAGCTGGCGGACGGATGTGGAAGAAAGCATCTGGCAGCTTTAGGAAGCCACCAAGCTCCTTTCTTAGCGACATGATAACTCACAACGGCGTGACTTCGGATTCGCAGATAAAGCATGCCGATGAGGTCAAACAGAAAGAGAATAGAACGACCCCCGAGGATCTGCCTTCGGGAGTCGTTTTTTCTGACTATACCTGAATAGTCTGAGCCGATTTGCCGCCATGTCCCCGAGCCAATTTCACTACCTGCCAGACCCCCACCAGTGCCACAAGGCCAACAAAGATGCCTGAGTAGGGCATGCCGTCAAGAAGGGCCTGCATAAACACAGACCCAAGATTGGACTCGACGAGGAAGCCCTGTTTGTGTGTGGTCTTCACGAAACCTGTGCTATTGTACACGTATTCCAGTCGGGCGCCCGGGAATGTGTACTTGCCTTCGTTTGTGAAAGCCACGCTGTAGGTCATCGTTGTGCTCTCATCAGGAGCCAAGGACGCTACAAGCTTGTTTGTGTCGCCTGTCACTGTGAGACTGGGGTAGTAAGCTAGGAAGCCCGTGTCAGTGACGTTCAGGCCAGTGATGATCTCGTCGCCCTGATTCGTGACTGTCACTGTGACCTCTGTCGAACCTCCGATGCTCGTCTGGCCAGGCGAGAATGCCCTCTCAACCGTGACAAGGGGCGGGAAGTCACCACCAGTGAAATGAATGACGTAGTCACTCTGTACGCCGAAGCCTGTCGCGTTCCAGAACACAAGCTGAGACGTGTTCTCATAGAATGAGTAGTTCGCGTGCATTGGGGTGTACGAAACTATCGGAACGTTATTCGGCATGTTCGCAAGCACGACGGACAGTCCGGATGACAAGGGGGTCAGGTCTCCAGTTGCCCCAATCAGCGAGCCTATGCTCAGCTCGGTGCTACTTGATGAGATTACCTGCTCGCCAATGTAGCCCACGGCCGCAACAGCCACAGGCCCGGTGATGTTCTCGATCTGCGATGTCAAGAAAGGTTGCTGCACCGGTATGTAGCTCGCCCCTCCGAAGGAACTGAAGAGGTCGACGAGGTAAGCGATGTCTGGAATTGCGACAAGACCAGCACCTGATGCCCATGCTTCAGAGAAGACTGTCTGATTCAGCACGCCCAGAAAGCCGTCCTGATTCATGACTTCAAGGACAGCCTCGACGACTGCGGCGTAGTCGTTAGTCACCCTGTAGATGTAGGCGTCAAGTGAGTCAAACGGCAGTGTGAAGTTCATTTCTGGCGGAAAAATGCTCTCGTCGATTCTCAGGATTAACAGCTCTTCGAATTGGAAGCCGAAGCTCGTCTGCAGGTGAGCGAGAATCTGCGACATCCTCTGCTGAGAGGCTTGCTGTTCCACATTCGCGAAGAGGCTGAACAGCAGGTTGAACTCAGTGCCGAGCATCTGAAGAATGCTGTTAGGGTCGAACCCCCCGCTGAACTGCTTCGGAGTGTAGCCGTCTGACGGCATCATCGTGGGTCCCATGGTAAACCCTCCCAGCATGTCCATCAGGTAGTTCAGCAGCTCTCCGTGAGTTGACACAAGACCCATCACCAGACATCCGTCGTACATCGTCGAGCCCAAGTTCAGCTGCTCAGAAGGAATGCCGAGCTGGCCATAGACCACCGTAGGTATCCCTTCTTCGTCGACACCTGCATAAAGCGCTTCAGCACCGTTTGTCAGAAGCTGCTGTATGAACTGTCCCGGGTCAAACTCTTGGGCTGGAGCAAACTGGCCAGAAACGCCGATTGCTGCAGCGGTCGGCAGCAGTAAGAGTGAACCCATCAGTACTATCGCAAATGCGTGCTTTGTCTGCGCTCTCATCTATCACTCACTCCTTCTTCCGAATAGTCGCACCAATAATCCCGGATACTGTTACGACGATTATGGGCACCACGAGGTATATCACCATAGGTAAGATAAGACTCAATGGATCGAGGCCTCCTCCGCCTCCAGCAATCAGAGCAAGGACATCACCGATGGCCGACTTGACAAGAGGAATAGACAGAATGTCGACAATTGATGTCCCTGGCGGTATCGGGGGTAGCGCTCCCAGATTCAGACCGCCGACGAAAAGCTGCACAACACAGAAGGCAAGAATGAGCATGCAGCAGAACCATGTCACAAGGCCAACCACAAACGCACCCGCCTTCGTTCCGGCAATCATTCCTCCTAAAAGACCGGCACCGGCCCAGATTGCTACCATCACCCAGTTGTTCAGTGGATTCAGCAGCAACGCATTCACCATTACAAGTGCAGGGCGTATGTAGTTGCCGAGCTGTGGTGCTAGCCACTGGATGATAGTGTTGTACCCTAAGGGTAGGGTGAACCAACCAGCTAGTAGCACTATTAAGAAACATGCCAGCCATCCGAAGTACTTCGAGCCAAAGGCGCTAATTCTTGGAACCTCCTCGTTGGATTTCCGTCGCTGGAGCAGATATGCTTCTGAAACCTATTAACCATTTGTCATGGAAACCGTGCAATCCCCTAGGTTTTCCCTTCCGAGGAATGGAACAATCGGTCTTCAATAAGGAGAAATAGGGGAGGGTGACCCTCAAACAACAGGGGCCGGCGCTCAGACCCTCCAGAAGCGCCTAGACTCAGGCAGTAGTCTGGCCCGGCCTTTGTGTTCCGGCGGGCACAAGCAACTAGATACTCGGTTGAAGGATATGAGCACTGACGACACTCGACGCCCTGTGTATGAGCTGATCCAGCTGATGGCGTCCTTGAACGAAACGAAGAGGGCGATTCTCATCGCGCTGGGTCATGTCTACCCAAGGAGCGTCAGTGGAGTACAGCTGAGTCGACTCATAGGCTACAGTGGCCGGTCAAGAAGTCTATACCGAGGAGTGTTGGCCTATCTAGAACAAGACAAGATGATCCTGATTGACCAGTTGACACCCAAACTCTATGCGATCAGAATCAACAGCGAACACCCTTTGTTGCAGCTGCTTGTCGACCTCTGCAGAGAGTTCGGCGAAGAAACAAGGAGAATCTACCTAAGAGCTCTGGAGGTAGAGTGATGGACCGACTACTGGAGCATGCAAAGTCCCTCTATGCAGACAGGCAGAGGGTGGCTCTGGCAGCCATGATGGTCGCTTTCTCAGTCACTCTCTACCTTTTCTACAGCCCGGGAATCTATGCGATACCTGCCGAGCCGCCGATACAACTTCCTCCAGGCTGGGTGCAGGGCTTTGAGATCGTCTACTCATTCAACACAGTTGGGTTCTTCCTGGCCTTCGCTGTAATGGTGTTCATGTATGCCTTCTGGTCATGGGCCTTTCTCCCGACCCCTGCAGTCAACTACACATCCGCAGTCTTGAGAGGCATATTCGGATCTCGGTCGCAAATCACCCAGTCCATTGGTAAGCGGTTTAGAGTGTTTCTTACAGGTAACACATGGATTGATCTTACCTGCCACATCAAGGAGCCGGGCTCAGGTGCATGGTTTGTTTACAGGTTAACCTCGTCCCCCCTTCACACTTCGCACCTTGAGGAAATGGCCATGAGGCACGGGCTTGGTACCAAGGACGGTCGTCTGACAGCATGGGTCAGCAGCGATGAGCTCCACCACAGAAGCATTCTGTTAGCCAAGGCGATGTCGCTCGCCGCGTCTTCCGCTTGATGAGCGCGGGGATTGTTCATTCGATCTCGGGTTGGTGCCGGAGTGGGTCAATGCTGTGACATATCAGGCAGTGCCAATGAGACTATACCTCTCTCTTCACTGTACTCACGGTTGCCCCACAGTATGGGCACTTGAGAGTAAGCGGCCCAACCCACTCCACGCCTTCCGTTGAGAGGGAAGCCCTACAGTTTGGACAAGTCCTTGGTGGTTCGTGGACGAAGCTCTTCTCGGGAATTACTCTCTGTGTACGCGTACCAAAGGCTGGAACAAAGGGCAACGGGCCAACGTGTCCGTACCTGAAGATAACAATCACGCCCAGCAGGAATCCAATCATTGGCACACCGAGCACGAGTAGAAGAATCATACCCACCGGGAGCTCAAATAGGTCGAGGCTTAGGAAGAGCACGAAACCTCCAAAGAAGAATCCCACCATTATGCACACACCTCCCAGTATGCCAGTCATATTCGGTTCGACTTCGCTAGATGAACTCATACTCGATGTTACCCCGCTTTCGTTGCATGTTGCCGATCGTAAGTGTGCTTCGGCAGGAGATAATGTTGTTTGGCTTCTCCTATCCGGTGTCGGCATCTAGGAAACACCAAGCAACATCAACAAAGGATTCGAAAGGCGCAGACCATACAGAACTCGGACCGCTAGGACGACATAGGCTTCTGTTCGGCTATGATGCGTGCCTCGACAGAAAGGATTGCACCAACCCAACCTGGTATTTGAGCAATCTGTGAAGAAGGCTCCATCATTGGATTGCCGGCAATGATGAGCTGAACAAGACTCATGGCGAGGCCGAGCACACCCGTACCTACTGAGATCAGTATCATGTTGCGGCCCAGCTCAATCCTTCGGGTAGTAAGTACGAACCCTGCAATGATTACTCCGATGCCACCGAACAGAGTGAGGACACCAAGAATGCCCATCACTATCGCAAACGTCATCACGAAGTGAGGTCCGAAGAGCTGACTAAGGCCATCGACTATCTCACCCAGCATCCCGATTGTGCCGCTGGCAGCAGATGCTATGAGAAGACCTCCTCCGATTAGACAGAGGATGAAGGATGTTCGGTTGTGTATGTCCATCAAGGCACGGTCAACTTCGGCATTTGGATTTAAGTCTAACGAGCAGGTGGCTTGACGCCATTCCCGATGTGGCAGCAAGGGATGCCAAACTCAGGACTATGCTTTCGCCTCCTTCTCATAGGCGGTACCTATCGCCTTTGGTGGAATAGATCTTCTGATCCCTGCCAGAGCGAGTACGACGAGGACATAGGGAAGCATCTTCACGAAGTTCAGATAGAGCTGTAGCCCCGGCACATTCAGTATTTGAATTGTGTTCTGGAGACCGTTGAGGAACCCGAAGAACACGCCGGCCAAGAGGCATCCAATCGGCGTCCAGTTGCCGAATATCAGCGCGGCGAGAGCAATGAAACCTTGGCCGCCCGTCATCAGTTTGCCGAAGAAGCCTAGGAAGCTTATGGAGAGAAACGAGCCACCAAAGCCGGCCAGACATCCACTGATAACAACCGCAACAAAACGTATGTGATCCACATTGACGCCCGCGGTGTCCAGCGTGCTAGGATCCTCCCCTGACGCCCTGAGTCTCAGACCGAATGGTGTTCGATAGAGTACATAGTATGACAAAACCACCATCACAAACATGAGATAGACGATTGGAGACATCTGGCCAAAGGCAGTACCGAGAATCGGTACGTCCTTGATGGGGTTGATGTATACATCGGGAATCTTGGGTACTGAGTCAGAGGCGCCCTGTGCACCCCAGACTACCTTGAGCATCACTGTCGTGAAACCCGATGCAAACAGTATGACGCCGGTGCCGCTGACAATCTGGTTTCCTTTGAAAGTCACGCACGCCACTGCGTGGACTGCAGCCAGGACACCACCCGAAGCAATCCCGCCCAACAGACCGAGCCAAGGGTTACCCGTGTACCAGCTCACAGCAGCGGCAGAGAACGCTCCGATTAGCATCATGCCCTCAAGGCCAATGTTCACGACACCCGACTTCTCTGAGAACATGCCCCCAAGGGCTGCCAACACCAGGGGTGTGGACATCTCAAGAGTGGACCTGATCAGCCAACCCAACAAGAGCAGATTGGGGTCTATGGCCTGCATCATGGCTGACACCTCCCTTCCTTAGCTTTCTTTGAATGCAGCCAAGTGAGGGCCACTGCAATCATCAAACCGCCTATGTACATGACGACTGAAGTCCCGTATGAAACGCCTGTGAAGTCCAAGATGTCAATGGTGCCAGTCAGTAGCCAGAGGCCGCAGAGTATCACATGCACGATGGGCGCGCGGCGGTACCTCGACAGAGTCATGCCAAATGAAACAACACCGACAATCGCCATCAAGAAGAACAGACCGACAAGGGTGCCACTTAGTCCCCTTAGGATGCAGTATCCCAGAGCGAGCACTGAGCTGATGGCTCCAAACACCAATGCCGCAAAGTTGGGCACAGCTATCTTGGGTTCATTCTTGAGCCAGATGGCATAGCCAAAGCCGCTCTTCGCCAGCCAGTCATTGACCCTCGGCGCAGCCACGAATAGAACGATGAGTCCCTGAATGACGCCGACCATCTCGACCGGGACGCGCGCTACAGCATTCATGAATGTACCACCCGACCTCAGAGCACCGAAGAATATCGCAGCAAGCAGACAGCCCCAAGGATGATTGCGACCAAGGACTGCGACCGTGATTCCATCGAATCCGAGACCCGGTGACCAGTGGTCTATGAAGCGTCCATAAGTCCCCAGTATCTCCCCCGATCCCGCAAGGCCTGCCAAAGCGCCGCTCAGTCCCAAGGCCAAAGCCATGTTCCGACGAGGATCTATGCCCGCGCACTCTGCTGCATCGCGGTTGAAACCAACTGCTCGCATCTCATAGCCAAGCACAGTCCTGTTTATGACAAAAGACACTGCAAAGACTGATGCTATGGCAAGAGCAATCCCCCAGTGAAGATAGTAGCCAACCACGTTCGGGATGACAGCTGTAGGCAGTATGGGAGGCAGCTGCGGGACCAGTTGGACCTGTCCCGGCTCTCTCAGCGGATACGTGGCGAGCCACTGGGTGAACAGGATTGCAGTATAGCTCAGCATCATCGTGGTCACAACTTCATGTGCTCCTCGATATGCCTTGAGGAGACCAGGTACGAAACCCCACAGTCCGCCGGCAATCGCACCAACTGCAAGACAGGCGAGAGGATGGACTATAATGGGCAATGCGACTGCGTATCCTACAATCGCTGCTGCCATGGACCCCATGTAGAGCTGACCTTCTGCTCCAATGTTAAACAGCCCACACCTGAACGCCAGAGCCACGGACAGGCCAGTAAGAATCAATGGTGTCGCGAAATAGAGAGCATAGTCGGGCTGGATTAGCATGCCGTAGAAGAGTGTGCTATAGGCTAGGAGAGGGTCGTAGCCTGACAACAGCATAATAACAGCGCTCACAATGAGCGAAAGAACAATGGAAACGACAGCCCACATGATGGGTTTCCAGAAGCTCCAAGTGTACAGCTTGGCATTGAGGAGATCAAGGGATGACAAAGGTCTTGTCGTCACTGGAGCTTCGATCTCAGCGGATGACTCTCCTGTGCTCATCTCTCATCACTTCCTCGTGTGTCATTGTGGCCTGCCATCAGAAGGCCCAATTCCTCCACACTCGTATCCGAAGGTTTCCTGATAGCGACTATCTTGCCGCCGAACATCACGGCAATCCTGTCAGAGAGGCTCCTGATCTCATCGAGCTCCGCGGAAACGAGCAATACCCCCAACCCAGCGTTTCTCATTCCGACAAGGACTTGGTGTATGAACTCAGTGGCCCCAACATCAAGCCCTCTCGTGGGCTGAGCTGCGATCAGAAGCTTGGGCTGCGCTGCCAGCTCTCGAGCAACTACGACTTTCTGTTGATTGCCGCCTGAAAGAGTCTGGGCCAAGGACGAAACATCACCTACCTTTATAGAGTAGGTTTCAACCAAGTCCTTGGAAACCTTCCTCGACTCCTCAAGATCGAGCAGCATCCTTCTTGGACCTCTGGCGAAGGGGGCTTCGGCATGTCTGCCCAACACAAGGTTCTCTTGAACAGTGAAAGGAAGTACGAGCCCCTTCTTGTGTCGGTCCTCCGGTATGTGGCTCACGCCGGCCTTCCGCACCTTGCGGGGACTCTTCCCGGTCAGATCGTGCTCATTCACTAGTACTCGCCCATTCTTGGGCTTCCGAAGCCCCACTATCGCTTCCACTAGTTCGGTCTGACCGTTCCCTTCGACTCCAGCAACACCCAAGATTTCCCCTTCGTGAACATCAAATGATACGCCTTTGACCGCAACTATTCCCTGCGCGTTGTGCACAACCAAGTCTGTGACTGCTAGCACCTTGGAGCCAGGTTCCTTTGGTGGTTTTTCAACAGTAAATGAAACAGGCCTACCGACCATCATCCGTGCGAGCTCTTCAGGCGATGTGTCTTTCCTGTTCACGGTGCCGACGATCTCCCCATCTCGAAGCACACTTATTCTGTCACACAGTATCATCGGCTCACGGAGCTTGTGCGTTATCAGTATTATCGTCTTGCCCTGCTCCTTGAACCTGTCCAAGGTCAGAAACAGCTCGTCGACCTCTTGCGGAGTGAGTACTGAGGTCGGTTCATCCAGAATCAAGATGTCTGCTGCTCGATACAGTGTCTTTATGACCTCGACTCTCTGTTGCAGGCCAACTGACAGATCCATCACTCGGGACTTCGGATCAATGTTCATTCCATTCTCTTCGGCAATCGCCCGAATCCTCTTCTCAGCAGCCCTCAGGTCAACAGGTAGAGCTTGCTTGAGAAACCCAACAGACTTGACGAAACCAGCGGCCAAATGAGATCCCGTCTTCCCGAGCAAGAGGATCGGCTCAAGGCCCAGAACGACATTCTCAGCGACAGTCAGGGGTGGGATAAGCTTGAAGTGTTGGTGCACCATTCCAACTCCACGGACTATGGCATCCTGAGGTGACTGAAGCTCGACCTCTTCACCCTTGATGATGATGCGTCCGGCATCCTTTGTCAAGAGACCATACAGGATGTTCATCAGAGTCGTCTTCCCGGCCCCGTTCTCTCCCAGAAGACCGTGCACCTCTCCTTCTCTTATTCTGAGGGTAATGTTTCTATTGGCATGAATACCACCCGGAAAAGTCTTGCATATGCCTATGAGCTCGACCGCATCCCGGGAAGTCGTGTCCAGACTGGTGGATGATTCAGCCATGCGAAGAGCCACCTGCGTGAGAGTGCAGGACCTAGCACGGAACTAGGTCTATATAACAGTAGAGGCTAGTGGTCGAAAGACAAACACGCCTACATGTCAGCAATACCAGGAAAAAAAGGAGAGGAGAGGGTGCGAAACCCTCTCACAGATACGTTCTATCAGTGGTCCTCATGGCCAGTACTTGGTATCAGGAACTGTCACAGCACCGGAGCCGATTTGGCCCTCCAGCGCATAAAGGTAGGTGTACACGGCTGGATCAAGATCAACTATGGTCTGGTTCAGTTCGTATCCCACCAGCCCATTGCCGACAGTCCCGAACTTCAGACCTCCAGTCCAAGTATTCAGGAATACTGTTTCGAACTGCCTGTAGACGGCTAGGTCAACCCTCTTCAGCATCGAGGTCAGGACCACGGTATGGTCGTTCGCGGTGTTGAGACCAAGGTACATCTGTGGAGAATCGACACCGATTGCCCAGACAGGGTATGCTTTGGTCCCGTTTGTGTCCACGGCGCTCTCAAGGACGCCGAGGCCGGAACGTCCAGCTGCAGCAAAGATGATGTCGAATCCGGCTGCGTACATACCATCAGCAAGACTCTTGCCTGCGGCAGTGTTGACCCAGTCGCCGGTGTAGGCTATGGTGAAGTTGATGCCAGGGTTGCTCTTGTTCGCACCCCAGATATAGCCACCTGCGAACTTGTTGATCAGCGGGATGTCCATGCCACCCACAAAGCCAATCTTGCTTGTGTTGGTCACGAGACCAGCCATAGCGCCGACAAGCGCTGAGCCCTCGTTCTCATTGAAGAGAAGAGATGCCACGTTCGTGTAGTTGGCTGGGTCAATGAACATGTCAACTATCGCGAACTTCTGGTTCGGGTAGTCTGCGGCAACCGCAATCAAGGCTGTTTCCTGATCGAATCCAACCGAGATAATCAGCTTGTACGCGTCCCGATACTGCGCATGTGCTGCATACCCACGAATGTAACCTTCATACTCACTGATAGCTGTGGGCTCGGCATAGGTGAAGTTCATGCCGAAATCCGCTTTGGCGTCGTCTGCGCCCTTCTTGCAGCCATCGTTGAAGCTCTTGTCACCGAGACCACCGGTAGCGAATACGATTGCTACATCGTATGGGTTCTCAGGGAGCACTGGAGGATTCATGATCACCCAGTACGCGCCTGCGCCGGCCAGAATCACGATGACGACAACAACGATAGCTGTCATCGATTTGTTTGTTGAGCTCATTCTCTCTACCTCTAAGCAACGTCGAGTGATATGGCGAATTCGCCCCTCGAGGTTTCTCGACTGGTCCTAACCCAATACAAACTGGCTAAAAAATGCGATGGCCTCCGCGAAATCCCCAAAGTCCGTGCAAACCTGCACGGCGACAGACATACATACTTTTTCTCACGGAACGTTGTCCAAAAGGCTGAAAGCAACCTTGTGCATAGCCCCAGACATGGACATTCACATCGAAGAGTCTGGAAAGAGGAATTCCACGGCCCTAATCATGGTCCATGGAGCTGGGAGTTCCTCTACTATCTGGTCCATGCAGCTGAGAGCCCTCTCCAAGAAAACCCATGTGATGGCTCTGGATCTAAACGGACATGGGAAGACCCCGGACAGACGGCCAACAGATGTGCTCAAATCGTATCTGGACGACATCGAGTCTGTAGTGAGTCTGTGTGACGAACCTGTGCTTGTTGGTCATTCTATGGGCGGCGCATTGGCACAGCTGTATGCTATAGACAGGTCTGAAGACTTGGGGGGACTGGTTCTGGTTGGGACTGGCGCACGCCTCAAGGTCGCCCCGATGATATTCAACCTTCTCGACAACAACCCAGAAGGGTACTTTGAAGCCCTGGCAGAGTTCATGTTCCATGAGAGTGCCCCAAAGGCAATGGTTCAAGCCTCGCAAGCCGAGGCACGCAAGTGTCCAGTGCCAATCATACGCCGAGACTTTGAGCTCTGCAACACCTTTGATGTAATGCAGAGGGTAAGCCAGATTTCCATACCCACCCTTGTCATCGTCGGTGAGAATGATGTCATGACTCCGATTAAGCATGCGGCCTATTTGCACGACAACATCGCCAATTCGGACCTCCAAGTACTGCCACAGGCAGGACATGGAGTAATGCTTGAGAGGGCGCCTGAGTTCAACGAGGCAGTAGTGAGATGGCTCGGGGTCTGAACACACCTTGCAGACAATCTCAGTGTATGAGGCGGTGTTGACGCTTCTTTGCCTGCACGGCGGCTACAAGTCGGGTGCGGTCGAAGTAGACCTCATTGCGAGTTATCTTTCGACCTTTGAGCATGACTATGTCAAGGCCGGTCTCGCAGATCACCTCACCTGCGACAGGAATAGCGCACTTCCACTTCAGGGTCATGCCTCCTTCTGTCGGAAAGACCTCGAGCGGTTCCCATACCCAGTCGTGGTATACCTCCAGCAGTCCCGTGAAGTATTCGAGGATGGCATCTCTGCCGTGAAGACCATCTCTGTGTGCAGGATCATAGTAGGTCGCTTGATCGTCGTAGAACTCTATGAGCTCCTGAGGCCTGTTGCCAGTCCAAGTTGCGAGCCATTCTTTGGCGAAGTCAAACAGCTGTTGCTTATCCATTGATGATACCTGACCGTTGCCCCTGTGCATGACCATCGAGGCCCTCACAATGTAGAGAGCAGAGTCCTCTAAACCTTCGCCGGTTATATTCCTAGTCCTCTCAGCGAAACTCTGGGTCACCTGTTTGCTTCCCTGTTCACCGATCTGCGTCTTCTGAATGCGGAACGAGTCGGCCCGAGGAGCACGTAACAGATATATGCCGCTTACAATTCGCCATTGGACAGAGAACAAGCATTCAGGAGAACAAAGTTATGGTTCGATCGACGAAGGCCGGACGTCTACTCTTCGTTTGTGCGGTCCTGATGTTCGTTCAGGCGGGTATCAGCTTCAGCCTTGGCGATATAACGTCGGGCGTAATAGCATGCTTCATCGCGCCGTATCTGATAATGGTCGGAATCTCGGTCTACAGAGGTCGCTATACCATTTCTGATGTAAGCTCTTATGATGACAGGATTGCCAAGAAGACTGTGTACACCTACACACCCAGAGGCGAACAGGAGATGGTCCCTGGTTGTGGAGCATGCGGAGGTGTGTGTGCGCTAGCCTTGATTGTCGTGGCCAGTGAAGCAGGCTTAGCTGCACTCGGCGCATCCTTCTTTCTTGTAGCCGCTCCTGGTTTGCTCGCAGCTCTTCTTGCCTTCGTAGCCGATGCAATATACTTGACTGCATATCGCAAAAGATGAAACCTAGCATGAGTTGGTTATGATAGTTCCCCAGTACTGCCCGCAGCGGCAAGGAGAGATGCAGGCTGAGTGGGTGTGGGTCCATTCGTAGGTTTCCATTCCGACGTCGAATGAAACGGGAAAGCGCCTTATCCACACAACAGACACATTCCCTCCGACTGCGTCGAGGGCACCGCTCATATTCGCCACACAAGCGAATGATATGGTATGACACTCGCGGGTCATTCCAAGACTGCATTAGGTGTGGTCATTCTGCTTGTGGGCATTGGGACACCAGTCGGAGTCTTCGTCGTGCTGAATCAGAGTGCTCAGAACCCGGCTGCCAATCTAGTTGGACTGACTCTGCTGTACAACGCAGGCGTCATGATTGAAGCAGACGGATTGAGGGTATACATCGATCCAGTGAACCTCCCGGGCAGCTATTCCGGCTCTCCTGCGGATGCAATCCTCATAACGCATCCCCATGGAGACCACTACAGCAGTTCGATTGTCCAGATGCTAGAGAAGAACGGCACTGTGAACGTGTTTCCAGAGACCATGACAGAAGCAATCGCTCAGTTTGATGGTGTCGGTGTAAGCCCACGCGACCATGTGCAAGTTGGATCAATCAACATCACCGCGTTCTACATGTACACATTTGCCCCCGAAGGCTACAACGCTAGCCATCCCAGAGAGGAGAACTACACAAGCTACATCGTAGAGATCGGAGAGTTTGCGATCTTCCATGCAGGCGACTCCAAGGTAATCGATGAGTATCAGGAGTTGGCCGGTACAATCGATGTCGCACTACTCCCCCTGGGACCGGGTTGTCAGACAATGTACAGGGCGGAGGTGGTCGAAGCCATCGAGATCATCTCGCCGAAGTATGTAGTGCCAATTCACTACGTAGATCCAGAGGAAACCGTATTCTCATCGCTCTATGGCGACCAAGTAGAGGCGGCGGACTGTGAGCTAATCACTCTGCTGTACTTTGCATCGCACACTTTCCAGCCATAGCAGAGCGACAGCGCTGGGTTCTGAAGCCAGCGGCTTCTCAGAAGCGAACCGAGCTTCCTAGAGAGACCTGTGGCGCTCATGCGATTCCGGGATGATTCAGGCTCGGGATCTGCAGGGTATGCAACAGCTGCGTAGAAGTTGGACAATCTTGGACATTCTCGAGTAGGGGCCTAGATAGCTCAAACCAGACATCTCTTTGAGGCTGACCCGACACAACGTAGCCTCAAGGAGTACGACCCCAGTGTCGTTTCTGGGAGGACAAGGACTCCTGTGTCCAACTTTGTCCAACTTACAATGAACGGTTATCGACGACCTTGTACCGCTAATAGAACCCAATGCCTGTGAACATGGAAACCAGCAAGATCAGCAGTGCTGTTGCTAGGCCAGCGAATAGCGTCATCACTCCGCCCTTCCAGATGCTGCTTCGCGAAACATGACCGAGAAACACGCCTAGCAGGAACAGTAGGGCGAGGCAAATGAGAATGGCAATTGCAAAAGCGGCACTGTGTCCAAGAAGACCGACTGGCACTAGGAACAATGGAAACATGATGAGCAGAGAAACAATAAGTGGTGACAGCCCATCTACTGCGGCCACCACCAGTATCGTGGTCTTCGAGGCATCGGCATACTTGGCAACAGTGCGGGCACTGGTCGTCGATACTCTCATCTCGTCCAGCTCGCGATCCCGTTCTGCGCTCTCAGCCATGTATGCACCACTGAAACCTGATACGCACATGGCCACGCTCGATGCGACGGCAGCGATGAGCGTGGTGCTTACAACGATTCGGGGATCTATTGTCTGCATGGACACAAGTCCTGCAATCAGTAGCCCCAGCATTGTGAGTGCGCCATCAAACCCATTCATGGTGAGATAACGTCTAGCGATCTCCAAACCATCGGTCAGTTCCAATTCTCGCGATGTCCGAATCCATAGGCTGTCGTCAGGAGATTCGCTTTCTTTAGTCGACTGGTCTGAATGGTTCTCTTCGTCAGAGTGATTCAATCTTGGTTGTGCCCCATCAGCAGGCTGTGGGACGATTTGAAGTCCTTTGTTTATAATACCGCTGGTATCGTCTTGTATAGTAACGAGGAGTGGTCGACCTGCGACCCTCCTCCAAGTCTATCTGAACTAGAGCAGCGCCTCAAGCATCTTCACGAACTCGGAAGCCTGATCCATTCCTTTCTGCCAGAAGGCTTCTGAGCTTAGGTCAAACCCGAGTTCCTTACCCAGTTCGAAAGGCGACTTGCTTGACCCTGCGCTAAGGAGAGCCTTGAGCTTGGGCACGAACGCCTTGCCCTGTTCCTTGTACAGCCTGTACAGGGCGAAGACGAACAGCTGAGCAAAGACATATGGGTAGTTGTAGAACCTGTAGTTGGCCAAGTAGTAATGGAGCTTCATTGTCCATTCCCACTTCATGACATCCAGCCACTCGATTGTATCTCCGTAGATTCTATCGCGACCTGCAGTCCAGTATTTCGACACAGTCTCACCATCTAGGAACTCGCCGCGTTCGATCGCCTGATACAGACTCTTTTCGAAGAAGACCCGTCCCGAAACCTGAAAGGCGGCCATGCCGAACTCATCTAGGACGCTGGTCAACACCGCCTGCTTCTCCTGCTTGGTCTTTGCAGACGAGAGAAGCCGCTCAGTCAGAAGCAGCTCCCCGAATATGGAGCCACACTCAGCAATGCAGGAACCGACATCAGAGTTGCTGAGTTTCTGGACTCTTGATCCAAGATATGCATGGATTGCATGACCGTTCTCGTGAGCCAGTGTGTACACATTGCCCAGCTTCTTGGTGAAGCTAAGGAGAACATATCCGGTCTTCCCAGAGAAGAACGTGAAGCACCATGCACCGGAGGTCTTGCCCTTCCTGACCTCCGCGTCTATGTGCAGCTTGTCGAACATCTCCTTGACCCAATTGCCGATCTGCTCGTCGAAGCCAGTGTAAGCAGCGATGGTCTCTTTGCGAGCCTCTTCCCAAGAGTACTCCTTCTCGGGAATCTTCGGCAGGGGGGCGACTATGTCATAGTTGGCCAGCTTCTTCAATCCCATCATCTTGGCTTTCGACTGTAGATACTTGCGGTAGACGCCGACGTTTGCCTCGATTGTCTTCATCAGACTGTCGACGGTCTTTTGGTCAACATCATTGGCGATTATACTCGGAGTCATTGCGGAGGGGTACTTCCTCAGTTTGCACATCTCCAAGTGGTCTGCGCAGACCGCCCGTAGCGCGCTGGCCCAGACTATGTCGTCCTTCCCAAGATTCTCATAGACGGCCTGATTGGCCCTGCGCCTCACATCTCTATCACCGTGTTCATAGAGACCAACTATCTCACCATATGGTAGAGTCTTCGTCTGTCCGTCTAGCTGAATAGTGAACATGCGTGTGGAGAGCCAGTCGCTCTGGAGCTGCTGCCATGCACCTATCCCATTGGTGTCTTTTACGATCACTAGACTCTCCTCAGCTTCAGAGAGCATGTGAGGGATTCTCCTGACCACTCGCTCTAGCTTGTGCTTGTACTCTGCCAGTACTGGGTCGTTGACAAGTGATGGCTTCTCAACGAGGAGCTTCCCGAGCTCTACATCCATGAATGCAAGGAGCTGTCCCACCTTGGAGGAGTTCTTGCGATATGAGTCTAGCAGCGCCTTAGAAACCGGAGTGGTCGAATCTGCACTGTACGTCAGATATGCATAAATGAACGCGCCTTCATACTTGAGGTCGAGCTCATCCTTCTCCTCAATCATCTTCAGTAGGCCCTTTGCGTCGAACTTCGCGATCTTACCTTGGTACTTCTTACGAAACGTTTCAGCATCGGTGACAGCTGCTTCCATCTCCTTCTGGACCATGGAGGTTTCACTGTTCTTCACTAGCTGGGTCAGATCCCAGACCATCTCTCTCTGAGTCATAGAACATCTGACTAGGTCAGGATTTCAACCCCCTTATGAGACCTACGAACCGAGCGATTTTGCATGTGTGCCGGTTCCCTGAAAGCATCATCTTCTACAGGAACAAACGAATACCCAGGCCGCTTCATTCGTCAAGACGGTGTCTGCGATGTGCCGGGCCTTGTGACTTCTTCACTCCAAAGACGCCGAGGACTACTATGGCGGAGAAAAGTCCCATCATTACTAGGCCGATAAGGAACAGAGGAGAGCCCACGCCAACCGAGATGACAAACGGCCCTACGAGGTTCTCCAGAGATGTCGAGAGGAAATGGATGACATGCGTGCCGTTTGTATACTCGCCGGATACAGCCAAAGCGAAGTAGCATTCTGCGCCAGAGGTGGTCCCAGAGAGAAGCAGACTGGTCGTGAAGTTCGCGTGATCAGATCCAGTAACTGGCGATGAGAAAACTCTGCTTCTGGCCGCAACAAGGACGAAGGTCGCACTACCTGAGTCATACCTGTTTACAGAAACGCTCACTTCGGTCACGTTCACTTGCGTGACACCAGGCAACTGCGGGGTAATCCCCACAGTCAGCCCCACCTCTTCCGTGAAGGGACTCTCCCACGGAGTGTCGGCTGTCACTGCTACTATGACATTAACACCGTCACACGTGAATGAGGCAGGTCCATACTCAGCGGCTGAACATGGCATGACCACGAAGAGGATGAGAATGCACGCAGCAAGCACTCGGGTCATGGCACACACACTTGAAACGACGAAACTCTGAGCCGACTATTAACCTTGACCTATGGCGCCATCAGATACAACCTTCCTCAGCGAGGATCATGCTAGCCAGTCACAGGATGCGACTTCCCGAACGCCAAAGGAAGACAGGATAAGGAAGACTAGGCATGCAGGCGAGGTCTCCGAAGGTGAAACTGTCAGCTCATGCGGAGAAACTTCCAGAGGGCTCGATACTGCCTTGGTTGGGAGGCCAGCATACACAATGAAATTCCTTGCTAAGTTCGAAGTGGTTGAAATAGTGGCCAAGCCGCAGTGTCGGGTGACGAAACTTCCTGAACACGAATTCGGCGGATGGAAAGGTAATCTCGATCCCTACTACCAAACCCAGTCATAGCGCACCGGAGGCAATTCATGACACTCCGCCGCCTGTTCGGCATTGCACGCGAGCCGACTGCTCTTGCTGGCTCAAAGCGGTCGGTACTGAGCTCCCACGTTTCTCAACAGGTCTGGGTGTGTATCCATGCGGTCTGAAACATGATTCTGTTCGAAGTAAGAGCGGGAAGCTCTGGAGTAGCCGAAGCAGAATCAGTTGCCAACTGCGCAGACTTCGACCAAGAACAGGGAACTACGATTCCCTTATAGGAGAGATGCGTTCCGAGCGCTGTTACACAACTCAGGTTGTGAAACGGAGGTAACACAAATGGCTGGACGGCCGCTAGGTATCACAATCCTTGCAATCTTGCAGCTTCTGGGAGCTCTGGGACTTCTCTTGCTTGGCGTCGCGGCGCTTGCTCTGTTGAGCAGCATGCCGCTGCTAGCAGCTCTCATAGCGATCGCACCACTGATCATTGGAATCATCATGCTGGTCCTGTTCTATGGCCTCTGGACCCTTAAGGGATGGGCTTGGATATGGACACTCATAATCAACATACTCGGCATCATATTCGACGTGATGAGCACACCCATTCCGATGTTCTCGCTGGCCATCGGCGTCATAATCGTGGTGTACCTCTTGGTGCCCACTACGAGATCCGCTTTCAAGCAGTAGATCAGATGTCCGGGCTCTAGCCCAGAGGAGTTCTAGGTGTCGTGCCTAGGACCCTCTCCTGTTTTTCTATTTCCATCGATTGGGACACAGTATCATATGGATGCATGTTCTGCATTCAGAGCAAAGGTTCTTCACAGTGGGTGCTCCGTTCACCCGCGATGACGTTCAGGATAGAGGCGGCCCGCGACTGGGGAGAATACCGGGACGCATGGACAGAGTGTATGCACGAACAGTACTGGTTCTGGAAGCCGAAACCCCTTGACTTCAACAGAGAGGAGGAGCTTGAAGAACTGGAGACCGACTTCGGAAAGCAAGACCACCTCTTCCTGCTCGCAAGACACGAAGGTCATACCAATGTACTTGGCATCTTGGGGCTGAAGGTCGTCGGGGAAACCGGGGTTATCAGAAGATGGGAACCCTCAGTGATTGCCTCCCAGAAGGAAACGGGCCTCGGACGAGCTCTGCTCGGACAGGGCTTGACGGAGCTCAGTAACAGAAGTGTCGCCAACGTCTACACAGTCATCAAGTATCCAAAGGCCGCTCCCGGCACACTGAAGTGGCACTCCGACCTGTTTGACAAGTCCGGGTTCCGTACAGTCGAGCCGATGGGTGCAGTCATGCTTCAGGACCTGGACGCTCGCCAAATCCGATACACTGCCCCTGAGGGCGTAGCTATACAAACCGGAGAGGAATTCGCAGACAGAGACCTTGCCCGGCTCACCGTCAAGGCCTTCACGTCAACAGCCGAAGACAGAGCTATTCATGGCTATGACGAGATAGTCACGCAGCCCGAGCCGGCCCTCAAGTCAATAACATCGCTGAGGGCTGCGCGACTTGGTCGTAGTCCCAACGACTTGTGGAAGGTAGCGATAGTTTCGGACGAGCCTGCGGGTGTAGTGGGCGCCTTCATATTAGAGCGGCAGCATCAACCCAAGACCGGCGTGCTCGGTCCCGTAGGCGTGTTGCCCGAGCTCAGAAGACAGGGGATCGCCACTGCGCTTGTGTTGGCCCAGTTGAAGAGCCTGAAAGACTACGGCTGTTCCTACGCTCTTGTGGGCACTCCCGCGGCAAACATCGGTGCGATAGCGATGTACAAGGGGACCGGTTTCGCAGATGACTACAGACAAGTCACTCTTGGACGAGACCTCTAGGCGCACCACCCTCGTTCCCTGAGCTAACAGCAATGCCTTTGTAGGGCTCCGATTCGTTCCTGCATTGTCAGAAGGTGGCGCCCATTGAACCTGCCAGCGGTCATTGTACACGGTGGAGCCGGAGACTGGAAAGAAGACAAGCTGCCTCCTGCCCTTCAGGAAGTCGAGAAGGCAGCTAAGACTGGTTTCCGGATTATCAAGAATGGTGGCTCCGCCCTAGACGCAGCTGAAGCTTGCACGCTTCACATGGAAGGATGTGGAAAGCTCAACGCAGGTGTCGGTGCTCGGCCAAATCGGGACGGAGTCCAGGAACTCGATGCAATGATTATTGACGGTGCCAATCTGAGATCTGGAGCAGTGATGGCAGTCACTGGAATCCAACACCCGGTATCGTTGGCAAGGTTCGCGATGGAGAAAACTTCCCACTCACAGTTCGCTGGTGAAGGCGTCAGGAAGCTGTACGAGAAGATGCTCAGTGAAGGCTATCGTAGAGAAATCAGTCCCGGAGTGACGGCCTCTTCGTTCGACACGCAAGCAGGTGACACTGTTGGCTGCGTGACTATAGACTTGAACGGTCACATCGCAGCTACTTCATCCACTGGCGGTATTCCAGATAAGATGGCAGGCCGCGTAGGGGACTCGCCCATCTTCGGCGCAGGTGCTTATGCAGACGACATCTGTGGAGCAACAGCTACTGGATGGGGAGAACACATCATCCGCGTCCTTCTGTGCAGAACTGTAGTGTCATATGTTGAAGACGGGGCCGACCCTCAGGCCGCTGCTGAGAGGGGCATAGGTCTTCTGCAGTCCAAGACGGGTAGTCAGGCAGGTGTTGTAGTTGCTGATCGAGACGGTCGGTTCGGCCTAGCTATGAATACAAGAGCTATGCCGACAGTAGTCATTGTTGGCAACGTGAACTCGATTCGGAAGTTCGTATATGCAAAAGATGTCCCAACGCGTTAGAAGCCGCAGTCAGCAATTCATGGCGACAGAAAGGCTATAGCCGTTCTCGCCCACATGCATACCAAGTGAGCCGATTGCAGGGAACACGAATCTTCCTCGCTGTTTTCGCCATGATACTGGTGGCTTCTGGGGCAGGAGCGTTTCTGATTCTCGGGAATCTTTCAGCCGACGTGCCGCCACCGGTAAGTCCCCCAACTAGCAGTGTCGATCATATAGAGGTGGATGGACTTCGACTGAACGCGTCAGCGTACTACTGGCAGGACTTCATGCCTGACATACCTGATGAGGGCCCCCCGTTCATGTTCATCATATGGATCACTGTGAAAAACAACGGGAACTCAACTGTGGACGACCTCACTGCCATCAAGGCCACTCTGTTCTATTCTGGCACGTTGACACCTCTACGCACGTTCATGTTGACTCGCGTTGATTCTGGTGCGAACTCGACAGCACCAGGTGGAACGATTCTCATGGAATTCACTAATCAAAGGGGTGAAGTCTTCTCACCGGACATCGAGGAGGGCACAGAATTCTATGCGCGTGTTCTATTCACATGGGTCGGCAATTACCAAGCCATCCTGACCACGCCGCCATCGCCACTCATGTTCACGTACTAGCACTACCGTGTGTGGGTTTTCGCTCAATTCGATCATGCAGATTCTGTTTTCTCAAGGACTGCACGGACCACTCGGTCTGCTTCACCACAGATGTCTGCCCAAGGGTCGAATCCTAGTATGGGTATGATGATCCCCTCCTGGTCCAGCTTCCTCGACAGTTCTTTCATGAAACAGCCTTGCCCATCCATGAGAACGCTTGGCATAGCCTTCCTCATCTTGTCGATATGTGGAGCAGCTAGGTCGTCATGAGTGAAGCCCAACTCCCTCAGCCGCCGAGCCAGCTCGAGCATATCGATAGTCCTGGTCACTCCGCATGTTGGGCTGTCGTTCATGCCGATGATAGACAGGATCTTGTAGCCATGGTCGCGGTAGTTTCTGATGTCCCTGACGACATCTCTAGCTCTCTTCCTACAGAGGCGCGCGTACTTCCACAACCAGAGGCGTCCGAAACGTCCTATGAGTGGGAACGATCTCGAGCCACTATACCGGTAGAAGGTAGGAAGGAATCTGAAGACGGAACTTCGCGCAACGCCACCCCACCCCAAACACTCTAGGCACGGCAGCTGCTCAATGCCAACCCCATTCTTCATGAGGGGCTCAAGGAGTTCCCACACGGCACCTTCGCAGACTGCAATGCCGGGATAGCGTCTATTCTGATTCAGCAGGCAGCTGCTGACGTAGACGATTCGCCGACTCCTCAGATCCTCGAATTCTACCATCTGTTCTCACTTCTTGATTGATGCTGAGGCCTTCGACCACGACGCTTTGAAGCTGCCGTCGATCCCGCCTCTTGCCGCCTCTCAAGCTTGAAAAGCTTTCACACATAGTCTTATGATTGGTGATTCAAGAACGATGATTGAGAGCATTACCTGCTTCTTCACTCGCCTCCCTCCTCCAAGAGGACAAGTATGCGGCCCTTGTTGCAGTGACTGGGCCACTCTCTTTTTTTCGCTCTCATCAGAGCTTTGCCATCGTCCCATTCCCCCTGAACTCCGTCCGTAGTCGTTCTCAAGCGCAGCCTGTTGCTCTCTCCGTGACGTTTCAGTGCGTAACAAGTAGATGTTTCGGAGACATACGGCAGTATGCATTGCTTTCGTATTGGCAAGACAACTAAGGCATGCAACTCACTACATGAACACTGTATGCGAAGGTTGCAGAGAAGTCCTGCTGAGCCCCAGGTATGCGGATGGTATGGTAGGGCTGTGTCATTACTGCAAGTGTTCCGCAGTTCGGGTCAGGATGGAACTCGTCCACGAAGATTCGGTAGCCAGTCAGTATCAGGAACACCCCAGTAATATTCGCAGCGTATCCTGAACTGCCAAACTCCCCAAGGAAGACTGCTACTAAAAGATCGGCCGTGAAGTTCACGAATGGCAAGGGTGGGAGTTCGCTTTCTCCGCTTTTCATAGAAACCCATAGGTCTTGCCAAGCCTGCGAGTCCGCAATCAGCAGATTCTTCCTAGTGCTTATCCCGCAATAGTACCCCCAATCAACGTCCTCAAAGGGAATCTGCGTGCTCGCGCCGATAGTAGGTCCAAGCGAGACAACTGAAAGGAACGAAGTACCAATCACAATACATAGAATGACGGCAACCCTAGACATGACCGAAACGTTGGTCATGAAACTCCAGCTCCACGGTTCATCTTTAGTCATACGCCTGTTGAAGATAAAACTATCGAACCACGTATGTCACGTCGAGCCCTGAAGGAACGATTGACTCCTTGTGCAAGGGACCTCGAGATGGAAGCGCAAGGCACTGTCGCATCCCCCGCGAGCAGAAAGAGCACCTGCTGACTTGACTGAATTGCTCTTACGATCTAGGAAATATAAAAAGAAAGAGTGACATGAGCGTCTAGGGCCGGTTTCGACCCATTGGACGCTCCTGTCACCGTTGGAACTACTTATTGCGCTTTCGCAGTAGGACTACGAGAACCAGAATCCCGATCGCCGCTCCTGCAATGATGACCAACAGCATCATGTTGAATGGTGCCGGGATCGTGAACTGCTGTTCGGCAGTCCAGTCACTGACATGGCCCATGGCGTCCGTCGCTCTGATCCTGTACGTGACAGTCGTGCTTGCATTGAAGCTGCCAAGGGAACAGTCAAACAGGTCACCAGAGGACAACGACATCGTCTTTACGGTCCAAGTCGAACCTCCGTCAGTACTGTAGCTGCATTCGACCAGCACTATAGCGGTCACGTCGACAACGTCTGCGGAGATTGCTACAGGCATGGCAGCCGCAGGTGAAACGGGCGCATGAGCAACGTTCGTGATGATAGGCGCGTTGTTGTCCACTGTGAACGGACCGTCTGAAGTATCAGAGGTTTCGAATACACTGTCCGACACTGTCACGCGAATCAGATACTGAACACCATCTGTCAACGAGGCTGTGTTCCATGAGTACTGGAGGTCGTGAATGCCGGTCATCATTGGAGTCCACGTGGAACCTCCATCAAGACTGTACTCTACTTGAAAGACCATGTCGTCAAGATTTGGCTCAATTGCATTCCACGTGATGAGTACGGTATCCTCAACAGCCTCTCCGCCGTCAGGATATGTGACAGTCACCACTGGAGCTCTGTTCTCGGCGAGCCACCAGAATGAGTTCGCCGTCAAGACATCGTTGTCGCTGTCGTAGAAGTTCATCCAACCATCGCTTTCTGGGTCAATCGATGCGCCCCAGAAATCGACATCAGGGAAGAAGACAGCCCTTCCGAGTCCGTGCTCGAGCGCTGCGAAGACTGCCAAGCCTCCTGTAACAGTGCCGTTGTCGTACAGGCTCGTGTTGTCGGAGTCAGTGACAATCAGTGACGCAGCACCGCCTATCTCCAAGAGCGCACCGGATCTGTCCACTTCAACACGTGACACGCGTGAGGTGATTGGGTGGGTCTGAATATTGGAGCCGTCATACATGAGGTACGAATCGTAGACTATGAAATCGTCTGTATCTTCCAGATACCGAGATGGCTCTCGAATCAGTCCGAAACGCTCAGCAATAGCACCGACGTACGTGCCAAATTCGCCCCAATCGCTGAACATGAGCAGTCCACCGCCTCTCTCCACAAATGCCACTATGGCATCTACCTCTTCGGCAGTGTACGCTACGCTGCCTTCAATGACGACAAGAACATTGACCTCGTCAAGGAGACCAATCTTGAATGAGCTCATCCACTTCACGTTGAAACCGTTCATCGTGAGCATCCTCCATGCCGCGATGGTGGAGGATATCGACACCAAGGGACTCTTTGACTGGTCGACCAAGATGGTCCGCTCCTTGACACCAGCTCCGAAGAGCCAGCGAATGGAGTTTACAAGGAACACATCATTGTCGCTATCCCTGTAGTTTACGTCACCATCGTAGTCGGAGTCACCGCTGTCGTCCATGATATTCGTATCACCAATGACAAACACGCGTCCCACTCCATAGTTCGCGGAGCCAGCCACTGGTACTCCCAAAGCCCCTGGGCCAGAAACACTTCCCCACTTCGTGGTGTTGTCAGTGTCAGTCATGATTATGGTCCGCGCTCCCTCAGGCATCGAGAGGAATCCCGTTCCACCGGGCATCTCTACACGGAGCACTTGCAGATTGCAGGAGCCGTTGACCAGATTCGCGCCTGAGTAGTACACATTGGCTGTATAGTTTTGGAAGTTGTCAATATCCCTCAGCAGGGCGCTGTTGTACCTTTCAAAGCCAAAAGACTGCAGCAGCGCATCACTGTAGTTTCCGAGGTCTGCCCACTCAGTTGATATGAAGAGCCCCTTGCCCTGATTCACGAAATCGTGCAGGACTGCAATGTCATCGCCTGTGTAGTTGTCGTCTGAGTATCCGATTATCAACACATCAGAGGCTGCAAGGTATTCTGGGTCCAGTGCCGTAATCCAAGAAACAGCAAAGCCAGCCGCAACGAGATCATCAGCATATGAGCTGTGGCCTGTTAGTACCGTGTGTGTCGGTGAATGAGATTCGTCAAAGACAACATGCCATGGAAGACGAAGAGAGTTCGCCAAGAGCACGTCAAAGTTGGTGCTTCTTTCATACATGTCAAACCCAAGAAGCACGGCATGGCCTTTGCCCAGAATCCTGTCAACCACAACGTGATAATCATGATCCGCCTGGTAGGAAACCACGGGTATGCCTACGTCCGTCCTGAATGCAATGGTACCGTCAGCCCCCACGAAAGTGGAGGATACTCCTCTCGCAAGAGCATTGGACGAGTTGGTCAAGTCCACCGCTTCGTATGCTATCCCTTCATACTCATACAGACTCATCAGACCGGTTTCGTTGTACAGAATGGCAGTCACGCCGTAGTCCATCTCTCCACCTACCGCGAAGAAGTCCATGAGGACTACTACCCCTCCTGCAGTCACGTAGTCGTTGAGTATGGAACTCCAAGATGTGGCCACGGCGCTAATATTAGCACGATAAGCGTTCTCCTGCTCCATGATCAGAAGAACGTCATTACCGGGCAGTAATGACGCCAGATCCGCAGAGTTATTGAACTCATCCCATTGGTAGGTTAGACCGTATTCGGCGTCGATAGCCGCCCTCACATGGTCATACTCGCCACCCGGGCTGAGGTCAGTATACTCAATGTAGGCCAAGATAGACAGAGGAGCCTTACGATAGGGCATCTCCATGTACGAAGATGCAATAGCCTCGTCTACAGGTGATTCTGCTGTTCGCACTGATAGGACCTGGCCAACAAAGGCGGTCACTGGCAGAGTTGTGGTCAGCACGAGAGCCAGAATCACTGTTTTCACTAATCCAGTTGTATTGTTCAATGAGCGTTCCTCTTCTGGCAAGTAGGTTCGTAGGGCAGATTATTGGTGGTCTTCAAGCGCGGCCCACACGATACCTCTCCTTTCGGTGCTCAGCGGTCGGATTCATTCGCTAATAAGCAAATCGTAGGTCTTCAGGTGAGAAAAACGAAGTCGGCGTAATAGACTCAAAGAAACAGCACTTGCCATCGCGCCCAAGCCAACACCCTGACTGTTCATCACATGTAACCTTCGGCGAAAGAACATGGCCGTACCCGATGTTGGTGCGTGCATGGGCACAAGAATGCTTTAATGCCGCCATACGAATCACTGCTGGCTGTATAGACAGCGGGGTGTATTCAGATGGTGTCATGTAGGAGGACGCTCGAAGTCTGTATTCTTGTTTCGCTGTCTCTGTTTTCCGCAGGATTGTTCTGTTCTAGTCCGGCAGAAGCTTACTCCCAGGACGAGCCCATCCAAACAGGCCCTTTCGTGAACAGTATCTGGCTCAGAAGCTGGCTTGACGGTGAAGAGGCCATCCAAGCTCTCCTTTCTGGCGAGGTTGACGTGATGGATAGCGACGTTCCACCGGAATACCTTGCGGAGCTGCTCGAAGCCGAGAATGTCGATGTTGGCCACAGACTGAGGAACGGCTATGGGTATCTATCCATAAATACTCGCAAGAATCCATTCAACTGCACAGCCTTCAGAAGAGCACTCGCCTTTGCGCTCGACAAGCGAGCCATTTCCGAACAAGTGTCTGCTGGCATGTCTGAGCCGCTGGACTCATGTGTCCCCAAAGTGAATCCGTTTTCCGTCGAAGGCAAGCTGCCCTACTGCTACTATGATGCGAATGCCCCGCTCGGAAATGAGATTCTCGATGCTGCGGGCTTCTTAGATGTTGACAACGACACGTTTCGCGAATCACCTCACGGGGACCAGTTCGATGTCTTGATCGAATGCGCCTCTTCCTCTGACACTGCCATTCAGATAGGCGAAGAGTGCGCTCAAGCTCTTCGGGCATTGCACGTGAATGCTATGTCAGCGGCTGTGGACTTCTATGCGTATCTCAACAGATGCTATTTGCATGGCGATTATGACATTGTTTTCGTGAGCAACAGCTTCTCCGACTTCGATGTGGATTGGCTTGCATATGAGTTCTGGGGAGAGTATGCGAATCAGCCGTACTACAACTTCCCATCATGGGCAAACCAGAGCTACGACCAGTGGAGAAACCAGTTGCTTCATTCGATTGATTACGACGAAGTCTACGAAGCTGCAATAGAGATGTAGAAGGTCTGGGTCTATGAGTGCCCGATGATCATCTGCTACGAAAACGTGCTCTTGACAGCCCACAGGACCGACAGATTCGAAGGTTTTGTAGACGACTGTGTTAATTCAGTTGGAATCGGAATCGGAGGGTGCTGGAACGCCCTAAAGGCAAGGCTCAAGCCCTCTATGGGCGGTCCATTTGGTGGGACCATCAAGTGGGGTGTAAGCAACTATGACCAGTACAACCCCATGGAATCCTTTTCGGGCTATTCTCATGCACTAAACAACCTGCCTTGGGACACGTTGATACGTCAGGACCCTGATGGCCAAGACGTACCTTGGCTAGCTGAATCCTACGTTATAGAAACCCATGAAGACAATGAGTCTGTCTTGGCGGGCAGGACGAGATTCACATTCAGCCTCGTCCGGAACGCATCTTGGAGCAACGGGCTGCCGCTCACAGCCGAAGATGTGGCCGCCACATTCAACTATTACAGAGATGCTGCCGGAAACTGCTTCGAGAGCTGGTTTCATGACATGACCGCCGCATATGCCCAAGGTTACTACAAGGGTGTGGTCGAGTACCTGTCGGAGTCCTACTGGCACCTTCACAAAGTCGGATACAAACCGATTCTGCCGAAGCAACTCCTTGCAGAGCTTGGATCTGATGGCTGACAAACGTGGAGACCCAATCCGTTTGAAGAACCCATGATAACCTCGGGAGCGTTCAGCTGGAGTGCTATCATCGACGACAATTTCACGGAGATGAAGGCTAACCCGAACTACTTTCACAGGCCTAGTCGTTCGGTGCCGGGCAACAGCACCACGACTGATAGCGATACAAACTCAGACTCGCTCGGACTTAAGCCGCTGACTGTGGTTGTGACAAGTGGCTCGCTCATTGTGATAATCGGAGTGCTTGTCCTCTGGAAGAGATCCGGACAACAGTAGTGGTATCCAAGCACCTGAGCTCTGACGAAGAGCACTAGGCGGCGTAGGGCCTGAAGGTCACTCGTTGAGACCGGTTTTGTATGCTCTTCCCACACTGCGGACGTCGGGGCTCTCTCGTGGAGCCTTCACTGTTTGAATCCCTCCATATCGGGTGATAACCAAGAAACATCTGCTTCAGCGCCACAGACCTCTCAGAACCCTCATAGGTGCACAAGCCCATATCATTCCTGAGGACCATACAGGAGGTAACCGTACGTATGAAAGAAAAGAAAGAGAAGAAGCATACGGGAAGAGCAGATTCAACGGGGGCATTCAAGGCTCCTGATCACTTCTCCGAAACCTACTACAGCGGAGTGACCTTCACTGCTGCTTCAGGACCGATGCCGGTCAGCAAAAAGCGAGAACGAAAAAAGACAGAAACAATCAGGAGAGCAGAGTCTGGCCAAGCTGATTTGTGAAATACCGCACAACTGTCGCATTGGCCATCACGAGTAGTTCGGTGGTTGCTGGAATCGGGGTCCCATTCGTAGCGAGTAGGGCCAGGCAGGAGCGTTGTCCCTCAGCCCCCTCTTTGCCTGGGCGACGTCGTCGTGCGGCTCGCCTAGGCGAAGTTCACTCATCTGTGGTGCTTTCTTCTTCTACCCACGCTGCAAGCGCATGACCCTCTCTTGAAACCTTCACAGTGTTAGGTCCTCCCCTTCGAGTGAAGACTCGGATCTCTTGGGTTTCCTCATTGTACTCGTGTTTTCCTTCGCTGAGCTGCACGCTAAAGCCCTCCGGATACTGTGCCTTCGGAATGTACAGAACCGCAGATTCCTCAATACTCGGGTCGGCATCGAACTCGAATATGAACAGCCCAGTCTTCATGTCGAACTCCATTCGCCTAGGTACACCTCCGACACGAACGAAATGAGGACGGCAGAATCCATGGATGGCCCTTCCTCCACTATCAATGTCATCGGTCTTCGTCTGTTGGTCGCGGCTGAACATCGAGAAGTCCTCTTGATTCCATTGGTCGCCCCACTCATTCGTATTGTCTGCAGTGTAGTTCCACTGAGTGCTATGAAGCAGACTTGCATCAAGGGCCCGATAGTACTTCGCGAGAGCTCTGACATGAGTCTTCCATGCATCGATTGGCTGGGTCTTGGTTTTCGCATAGGCACCCTTCTGATCCAAGTCGTAACAGATGCCGAACTCTCCAACAAGAGTGGGTATGCCTTTGGAAACCTCAGCAGTAGCTTCGGCGATTGCCTTGAGCTGCCTCACAAACATCTGCTCGACGTTGCCAGCCCCGATGACCGTTCCTCCCTTCGCTATGTCGAAGCTCGCTTTCTCCATGAATCGTTTCGTGCCGATTGTTGCGACATCATACCAGTGAGCTGCGTGAACGGAGTTGGGAGGTACTTCAATCCGGAGAGGCTTGCCTGTGATGGCCTCCTCGGCCGAACCTTCATAGAATATGACGGCGTCAGGCACTATGCTCCTCATCTCCTTGGCAAAGCGATTGACGAATGGCGACAGGTAGTCTCTGACGAAGTCGACAGGGGCGCCGCCTTTGTTCATGAAATGGTCGTTATCAAGAATCCGCGGCTCGCCCTTTTCAAGATCCCAGACGCGCTCCGCTCTCCAAATGTCTGGACGTCCCTCCAGCCAAACCGAAACTCTTCCCGGATTCATCACATCCTTGCGGGTTTCCTTGACACCAAAGCGCTTGACCTCTCTACAGCCTACAGTCCTCGGGAAGCCCGATGCGGTGGCCATAGCGTCGAACGGGGTGAAGGTGTAGCCAATCGTGGTACTGACGTCAACATTCGACCCATCAACTCTCTTCCCAATCCAGCCGGATTCCGGTTCATTCAGTGTCTCAAAGCCAACGACATGTTTCATGCCTTTGACCGCATTTGCAACTTGCCTGAACGCACCGTAGAAATGACGCTGTAGGTACTCCTGTGCATTCTGACCGTCGACGAAACATGAAGGCGCGAAGTCCTCTCCTCCAAAGAATAGTGTCCACATGGTAGCACAAGCGAATCGAAGCTTGTTCTGCGGCCAGCTCATAGGTGGGTATGCCTTAGAGTCCCGTGCATTGTACCGGTACTGCATCAGGTAAGCGGCCTCAGTCGCATCGAGCTTACTGAAATCCATACCAACCTTTTCGAACGTCCAACCTGGTGCGCCATCCCCACCAGACATGCGACTCCACACGTCTTGGTGGGGATCAATTATGACGTACTGGTCATATGACTCAGTTATCTTGACGAGCTCCTCCAAATAGGTAAGGAACTCCTTGTCATACAACCTAGAACCCTTGTGTTCGATGGCCTCCCAAGGTATGACGAGACGAATGCAGTTGAAGCCCCAATGCTTGATCCTCTTGATGTGTTCCGCTGCCTCGGGCAAAGGAAAAGGTCTGCCCACAAATGAAACATCTCTGTGGTCGTGAAAGTCAGTCTTGATGTGAGTCGCACCATTCGGTGTAGCAGGCACTTTGGAACTGCCGCCAAGATTGACTCCGCGTAGAAGAACGCGGCAGCCCTTCTCGTCCACGAACCATCCGTCGGATACCCTCAATCGCGAAGACATTCTCATTGTCAGCCTCCTGGCATACTAGCTCCATCGCATTCCATTATAGTTTCTCTGAACTGCTTTTTCAAGCCCATCGAGAACGCTCCTTGTGCCTTTCGTCTTTGCCATGGTCTCAAGCTCACTCATTGCTGCAGCAGTCCCCTTCTTCGCAGACAAGTAGGAAAGCAGCGTGACTGCCACCGCCTGCTTCGCCTGTTCTGGAGTGAAGTCAGGTGCGTGATCATTCAGTATGCAGTTTGCGAAATGCGTATCCTCCTCTCTTGCAGAGATCAGGTAGTACTTGGGATACACCCCGTGCTCAACTTTAGGAGAATAGAACTCACCTTTCTTCTCTGCTTGTTCGTGCGAGGAGAAGATGCTGACAGGACTCTCCCATGCGTGGTCTTCTAGAATCGTACCCTTTGTGCCGTGCAGTTCCAGCCTATTGGTCAGAGGGTGAACCGTTACAGATGAAACATCGACTGTGATCAGCGCTCCACTCTTGTATCGCAACAGGACTATCGCGCAGTCTTCCCCCTTGTTCGCAGGAGAGTTGAGCGCTTTGCCGAGCCAGCACTCAGCCTTGTCAACCTCACCAAGCATCCAGTTCAGAGTGGCGAACTTATGACAGCCCTGATCAGCAACAACCCCTCCTCCGCCCTTGTCATAAGTGAACTGCCAGTTGTTCGGATCCAAGAAGACTCTCGATGGGACAAATGCGCCCTCGTACGCGCGTCCTAAGAACACGTCACCTATGAGCCCCTGCTGAACAACATCTTTGATCAGTCGGTGTGCAGGGAGGAACCGGTGATTCTCAGCAATCATGAACTTGACTGAAGACTTCTTAGCAGCAGCGATCATACGGTCGCATTCTTCCAAGGTCGTTGCCATTGGTTTCTCGCAAAGGATATGCTTCCCCGCCGCCGCAACCTTCTCTGCCAGAGTCGCATGCAAGTAATGGGGCACGGACAGCAATACTGCGTCGATATCGCTGCCAAGGAACTTGTCTAGGTCAGTGTAGGGGTTCAGCTTGTGCACCTTCGAGAACCTAGCCAAGACCCTCTCGTTGACATCATGAGCTGCCACGAATCTGACGGGTGACTCCGGGTTGTCCTTGCAGGACATCACGTGGAAACTACCGGCGTTTCCACAACCTATCACACCAAACCTGACCGATGGCATGGGAACCTGTCAACACAGACCTCAGCATAAAGGTTCCCGCCTTAGATGAAACACTAGGACTGACTTCACCTCTGTGAAGCAAGCGTGCGGACGCCTAGGTGCCCTCTCTGTTGTACCACTCTCTTGATGACTCTCAAGGCATCTAGCGTCACCCATTTGCTTGGGCGGCCTTTCATATCTAGGCCTGTCTGAAGCCTGCCAGTCAGACTTCTGTCCAGTGTCCACTTGCCTTCATCGTTCTGCTTCTGAAGCAGTTTCATCAGAGCGTCATCTATCCGTGTGTCAGCACCGTATCCCAGCTTTGTCACAACAAGGAGGCCCCGGAGTATGTCATAGAAGAACTGTGGGAAACGCAGCTCAAGCCAAGACTGGTTGATCACCTTGAAACCATGATTGTCTGCTTTGAACAATCTATGCATCAAGAGGAACTCTGCCCCATTCCGTATCGTCTTCAGCATGTCAGACTTCCTGCGCGCTTCAGGATACTCTGCGAGTGCATGGAGAGGAGTGATTGTACCCATGAAACAACCATGTGTGTCTTTCAAATGTGCCTCCCAGTACGGACAGAGCCATCCGCCGTCGGGGTTCTGGATTTCCACGAGCCAGTCCAATGCCTTCCCTACTCTATTATCATCACAGTACCCCAGACGTATCAAGGAGAGAACGACATTCCCAGTGAGACATGACATCTGTGAAGCTCGGACTCTCTCCTCTGTCCATGCCTTCAAGTCGGCTGCAGCTCCTCGATCTGACTCGACTCTCCGCCTCGCGTACTCCTCGCGCGCTCCCTTGAGGCCGAGTTCTGTGAATCCACCCTCTTCATGTTGGAAGCCGAAGATGTGATTGACGGCTCTTTGTACTCTTTCGTCTTCCTTGTCGAGCCCCTGCATGCCCAACAGCATCAGCTGCCAGTACGATGCCTTGTATTTCGGTGAGTACGGGCGGTCTGGCGACTCCCAGTGACCCTCCGCCCTCTGTTTGGAGAACAGCTTGGTCACCTTCTCCCAACCACTAATGCTTGCCTTGGCTTCGACGACCTCAGAATCATCATCATGGTAATCTAGTAGGTCCTTCAAAGCAAAGTATCGGACTGGGGGGTTGTCAGATCCAAGCAGCCACTCCATTGGATCGGCTTTCAGCTCTGTGATCCATTTTTCAGGCATTCTTGACCACCTCGCATGAGCACGATTCGCAGACTCATCTCATAGGTCGACCAGTCATCTGGATGCAGTTCGCTCGCTTCGCCTTTTCTCCAAGATAGCTTGCGGGTACTTTGCTTGAAAGTAGGGAAGACCGGAGAAGAAGTGAGTGAAGACGCGCACAAGCAACCCCGCTCTGTTCTTCTCCCGGCTATGCTTACCGTAGAAGACTCTTCTGTATGGCTCCGCATACCGCCAGCCTCTTGCAATCAATCCTGAGAGCATTTCTATCGGCTTGACTGTGTACCTCATCCACTTCATGAGCCACCACTGTGTCTTGTGGCAGGCTATCAGCTGGTCTGTCAGGCCCGCTTGCTCTTTCGGGACCTTCAAGAACGAGTTGGGGTTAAGCGACGTATAGAAGTAGAGTCGGGGACTGAAGTCCACGAGTTGATGATGTAGAGCATAGAACACGGCTCTCCCAGTATTGACATGGTCCATGTGATAGTACCATGTGTGCAATGCCTCAGGTGCGACTATGACATCTGGTCTGTGGTCCTGGAGATATCTCACAATGTGATCAACGAATCTCTCGTTGAACTCGACGAATCCGTCCACGTAACCAAGAAAATCGATGCTGTCCGGTTTAATCCCATGCAGAGCCGCAGCATTGAACAGCTCCTTGGTCCGAATACCAGCAAGGAAGTCACCCTTGTATTTGTCATACCGTGCTCCTGGTAGACCGAACTCGCCCTTGGTGACCGACACGATTCTGACGTCATGCTTGTCAGAGTGCGCAGCCACGTAATGGAGGAGATGGGCACAGTTGACTTCAAGATCGTCAGGATGTGCTTGGAAGAAGACAAACCTTGTCATTGTGTGCGAATGAATCAGGGCGGATACTTATAGGTTGGCTGTGCTCGACTCTGATGGGGATCCTGACTGTCATATCCGCTTGGAGTCACACTAGCCATCCTGTCTGGCATAAGCAACAATCTGGGAACGCTTGCTCAGAAGAAGGTAGTCAACGAGATACCACAGGAGGCAAGGGAACAGAGGTTCTTCCGTACTCTCATCAAGAACCCGCTGTGGCTCTTCGGATTGATCCTGCAGCTCGGAGTCGGAACAGCCATGTTCATGATCGCTCAGCTGATGATAGGTCCGGCACTTGTCCCGGGGTTGATGGCGGCAGGCCTCATATTCCTGGCCATAGGGTCTGTGAAACTCATTGGCGAGTCTCTGAAAGCACCTGAAATCACCGGTATCATAATCATGATTCTGGCCATTGTACTGCTAGGGGCAAGCAACTTGGTCATTCCAGTTGAAACGTTTGGCTTTCTCGAACTTGGATTCCTCGTACGAATCACTCTGTTCTCTTTGATACTGGTTCTAGTCATGGTGGGACTTGTCATCGTCCAGCGTCGGTCAACAAGGTTTCGAGGTACTTCCCTGGCTCTGATATCCGGGGTGCTGTTTGCTCTGTCCAACTACTGGATCGCACCCATGATGGGGACGATAGCACATGTTTTCGATGGTACATTCGTGACACCTGAGCTCGTCCTCTTTGCGGTTGCCTGCGTCACTCTCGTCATGACAAACATATTCGGACTGGGAACACTTCAGACCGCTTTCAAGACGGGCCAAGCCAACCTTCTAGTGCCAATTCAGCAGATACCGATCCAAGTCGTCCCTGCCCTCGTCTACCTGGTCGTGTTCGCTCTCTCGCCACCAAGTGTTGAATCAATCCTGCTTCTACTCGCTGGAATAGGGCTCATCATCATCAGTTCCTTCTTCCTAGGTCGACGGCAGGTGTTGCTGGAAGCCATCAAATAGAGCGTACTTTGCGGCTCCTCGCCATTCGGGAACCCTGAGGATTTGGGGGCATGTGACTCCTGTGAGAGCATCGAGGACCCTGCGGCACAAGTCTAATTAGCGGCCTTCGAGATAACCTAGGCCATCAATAACTTCACAGGATGAGGTATGGAAGATGCCGGCTAAGAAGGAAGTCAGAGACGCACTTCAGAAATGGATAGAGCTGCTTCAGAACACTCCTGATGTTTCGCAGCAGTTTGTTGGATACAAGAAGACCTTCTTGCTGACCTTTCCGGACCTAAAGTACTCAGTGCAGATGGTCTTTGACGGGACTGGCAAAGCTCGCCTCGTGGATGGTACAGTGGCTAATCCTGACATGAGCCTGACAGTTGACTCAGCTCTCTTTCTCAGCATCTCTTCAGGAGAGACCGACCCCATGGAAGCTTTCATGAACGGCAAGCTGAAGCCCAAAGGGAACATGGCCGACCTTCAGAAGCTTGAAGTGTTCATGGACCTCTTCGAAGCATGAAATCCCTGCGGAGTGGTTTGCATGGAACCGGTGGGCTACGATAGGAAGAGAGCAAGTGAGATCCTCGACCATCTGGGCATTGATGTCTTGGTCGCATCCACGGACGTGAATGTTTTCTACACAACAGGCTTGCCGACTCTGCGAGTGGCTGACAATCCCATTCTATGGGTCCTGAAGAACCAGTTCCCCTTCTTGTCTCTCGTCCGGAGAGATGGTGAGCTGAGCCTCTTCTACTGGATGGTATACGCAAGCCTCGCCAGATCATCATGGGTGAAGGACGCAACTGGAATCGTTTCTCCCCAGCAAGCCCTTCAAGGAATCTTCGATAAGATAACAGAATGGGAAGCCGCGAGGGGCAAAGTGATCGGTCTCGAGAGTCACATGCCCAGATACCAGTCAGAGTTTCTCAGGTCCAAGTTCCCTGACGCGAAGTTTGTTGAAGGCGACGAGGCTTTCCTTCAGATGCGTCTGATCAAATCCCAAGAGGAGATACGCCGGATAAAGAGATCCACCGAGGTGGCCGAGTCTGCGATTCATGCGGTCATAGACGAAGTTCATGAGAGGATTACTGACAATGAGATACTCGAGATTGCTCGAGAGAAGATCATTGAGTTAGGGGCACCCGGTTGGGACCACCTGACACTGGGGATAGGGTCGTCAGACCCAGAGGCACCGGGTATAGGAACCAAGCTGACCAAAGGAGACCTCAGTCGTATAGACATAGGTGCAGTCTGGCGGGGGTATGTCTCAGACGTCAGTCGAGAGTTTGTGCTTGGCACGATTCCTGATGGTGCGCAAGAAGTCATGGATCGAATGATCAGCGTTCAGGAGTTCTGTGTTGACAATATCAAGCCAAGCGCCATGCCGAGCGTGACTCTCAAGGCTGCGACAGACTTTCATAAGACCTTGAAGAAGGGGGTTCGACCGTTCATCACCTGCCACAGTTTGGGCCTCGAATGCGAGGAACTGCAGATGTTCTCTCCTATGAGAACGACGAGCATCCCGTTTCGCGAGAACATGGTAGTCGATATCGAGGTATGGCAACCCTTCAGGGAGTACGGTCTCGTAGGCATCGAGGACTGTTATCGAGTCACATCATCTGGGTGTGAGAGGATCACCAGTCTGGAAAAGAGCATCTTCGTGAGGTGACCAAGACACGATGAGAGTCAAAGACAAAGTAGTTGTGATGACGGGAGCTGCATCTGGCATAGGCAGAGCAGCCGCTATTATCCTAGCAAGAGAGGGAGCTATCCAAGTCCTCTCTGATGTCAATGAGCAGGGGCTGAAGGAAACTCTGGCCGTGATTCGTGAGGGAAAGGAGCGCACAACCATCCAGAAGTGTGACGTCACTAAGCCTGACGAAGTCAAGCGGATGATTGACGGCAGTATAGCGAAACACAAGCGCATTGATGTTTTGGTTGCAAACGCAGGTGTCGTGAAAGTTGGTCCGATTGAAGACTTCTCTGACCAGGACTACAGCCTGCTCATCGACGTGAACCTGAGAGGAACATTCTACACGTGCAAGTTCGCTGTGCCGTACTTCAAGAAGCAGCGTCATGGTTCAATCATCACTCTTGCTTCAGTGGCGGCTCACATCGGGCAGGTCAACCATGCCAACTATTGCTCGACCAAGGCAGGAATACTCGGGTTCACTCGTGCACTTGCCTTGGACCTTGCACCTTATGGCGTACGAGTGAATAGTGTTTCGCCTGGCGCGACTGATACTCCGATGCTTGTCAGTGATGTGACAAAGCAGGCACGTGAGCGCGGCGTCGACTACGCAGTGGTGAAGAGAGAGTTCGAATCCGAGGGCGTCATGGGTCGCTGGGCCACCGCCGAAGAGGTGGCCTATGGAATACTCTTCTTGGCCAGTGATGAGTCGTCTTACATGACAGGATCAGACCTCAGGATCGATGGGGGCTGGACGGCTAGGTAGTAGATGAGCTCTTCCATCTTTTCAGTCGTCGCTTCCAACTATGAGTGCGTAGCATTTATCTAGGACACTCCGTTATCGACTGGCCATGTTGAGGCCGCCAGTGGCAAAGAGGGAGCCCCACCAGCTCAAGATACACGGAAAGACGCTCGTTGACGACTACTTCTGGCTAAGGAACAAGAATTCTGAAGATGTTGTGACCTACCTCAATGCCGAGAATGCCTATGCTGAGGAGATGATGGCTGACACCAAGAGCTTTCAGGAGCAGCTCTTCCAAGAGATGAAAAGCAGAATCAAGGAAACCGATCAGAGCGCTCCGATGAAACATGGGGACTACTTCTACTATTACCGGACCGAAGAAGGCAAGGACTACCGCATTCACTGTCGAAAGCATATGACAATGAACGCTCTCGAGGAAATCATACTTGACGAAAATGACGTGGCAAAGGGAAAGAAGTACATGAGCATAGGAAGCGTGAAGATCAGTCCTGACCACAGGAGGCTTGCATACTCGGTTGATTTCACGGGAGGAAGAACATATGATATCCGAATCGTGAATCTCGATTCGGGTAGAAAGGTTGACACCATCGAGCAAGTTGGCGCACAGATTGAATGGGACTGGGATAGCAACGCCATCTTCTACTCAAAGCTCGACAATATCCACCGTAACTACACTGTAACAGTTCATGTATTGGGCACTAGAAGCCCGGAAGACGAAACCCTTTACGAAGAGCCGGACACTTCATTCTTAGTGTTTCTCTCCAAGTCCAGTGACAAGAAGTACCTCTTCATCAAGGTTTATTGTTACGGCTCAGAAACCATTGAGGTTCGTTATCTAGAGCTAGAGCGGCCCGACCGAGGGCTGGAGACATTCCTCGTACGTAGAGAGGGCGTGGAAACCGACATTCAACACCATCATGGATACTTCTACTTTTCCACAAATCTTGATGACCAGATGAGGTTCAAACTGATGAGGACGCCCGTCTCTGATGTTGGTCGCGCGAGCTGGAAGAGTGTCATCGGCCAAAGTGTGGAAGTCCCTCACCCCTGGCTTTTGGCCTTCGAGAACTACTTGGTCGTAGGCAAGCGCAAGGAAGGATACGGGTGCTACATGATCTACGATTTCTCGGCAGGAAAGGCCCATGACATTGAGCTCCCTGAGAGCGCATGCGCACTCCAGGTACCCGATGACAACCACGAGTTCGAGTCAGACTCGTTTCGATTCTTTTTCAGCTCCATGGTGACACCCACAACAGTGTATGACTACAATATGGCTACCGGGGAACTCGAAGTAAGGAAGGCTGACGAAATAAGGAACTACAGCCGGGCAGATTTCGTTACCGAACGTAAGTATGCTAGAGCTAAGGACGGTACGAAGGTACCAATCTCGATTGCATACAAGAAGGGAACCACAATGAATGGAAGAGATCCCTTACTATTGACCGGATATGGTTCCTATGGATTACCAAATGACCCCCTCTTCGGCTCGATGAGCCTGAGCCTCATTCAGCGGGGTTTCGTCTTGGCCTATGCTCATGTGCGCGGCGGCGGAGAGTATGGCAAGCTCTGGTATCATCAGGGGAAATTCTCAAAGAAGATGAACACATTCACGGACTTTGTTGCTTGCGCAGAGTATCTCGTCCGTGAGGAATTCACATCCAGAGATAGACTGTGCATCATTGGTGGCAGTGCGGGCGGGCTACTTATTGGTGCCGTCTTGAACCTTCGGCCGGATCTTTTTGCATGCGCAGTAGCGCCCGTTCCTTTTGTCGACGTGATAAACACGATGCTTGATGACACGATTCCCCTGACGACATTCGAGTACAAAGAGTGGGGTGATCCTAGAATGAGAACCCAGTTTGACTGGATGATTCGCTACTCGCCCTACGACAATGTGAGGGCAACAGAATACCCGCCAATACTAATAACAGCGGGGTACAATGATCCAGGTGTTGCATACTGGGAGCCTGCCAAGTGGACGGCAAAACTGCGAAGCCTCAAAACTGACGGGAATCTCCTACTCCTAAGGACGTGGATGGAGAGTGGGCATGTCGGCCCAAGTGGCCGCTATGAGGAAATGAAGCACCGGGCACTATTCTACGCATTTTTCCTGAAGACCCTGCACATAGCGGTTTGAACCTTAGATGATACTCTTAGTTACAGCTAGATGATACTGCTAGACCGTCATTCCCCCGTCGACAGAAAGAATGGTCCCCGTGCAGAATTCATCAAGTATCAGAAACAGTATCCCCTCAGCAATCTCTTCAGGCTTGCCGAACCGCCCTAAGGGCTGACGCGCTATGAACTGTATTCGTGCCGCTTCCGGATCAGGCAACTGCGCGAGCCTCTGGCCCAATGACGGCGTGTCAGTAGTGCCAGGACAAATGCAGTTCACTCGTATCCTATCCTCGACATAGTCTGCGGCCATTGCACGAGTCAATGACACAACTGCCCCCTTAGATGCCGAATATGCAGCCCTGTCCTTAACACCCTTGAGTGCAACCGATGATCCAGTGTTTACTATCACACCCTGGGTCTTCTTGAGATGCGGTATCGCGAACTTGGAAATCATGTAGGTGCCACGTGCATTGACTGCCATGGTCTTGTCCCAGTCTGTGTCATTGGCGTTGTCCACACGTCCTGGGATGACAATTCCTGCAATGTTGCATACAATGTCGAGCTGTTTGTAGGTGTCGATAGTCTTGCCCACTATTCTCTTTGCGTCTTCTGGAAGTGAAACATCACCCTGAACGAAAATGGCGTCTCCACCAGCCTGTTTGATCTCTTTAGGAACTCTGGATGCTGACTCAAGCAGGTCATTGCAGACTACCCTTGCACCTTCTTTGGCGAGCACCCTTGCTGTCGCTTCACCAATGCCCGCCCCTGAACCAGTAACAATGGCAACCTTTCCTTTCAGTTTCATTTTGACTCCTCCTTTCGATAGCATCTTATTCACAGTCCAATCAGTTTCCGGGCTTCGGATGGGTCGGCAGTTTCACGCCCCATTTCGCGAGACAGTCGCACCGTCCGGGAAACAATCTCTGCGTTGTTCTTAGCAGGAACGCCTTGCTTAATGAAAGGATAGTCCTCCGTGCCAACTCTAACATTGCCTCCAGTTCCAATGGCCAAGCCGACTATCTTCATTTGCTCCTCACCCATCACGCTGACACTGTGGATACAATCAGGGGGCATGTACCTAACTCGATGGAGGTATTCGTCGGGGGTTGGTGGGGACCAGGTACCACCGGGCCAGTTGAAGAATAGGGTAAGAACGTGGGGCGGCTTGAGCAGTCCTTTATCAATCAGGTATCGAAGATTCCAGTACGAACCTGTGTGCCACACCTCCCACTCCGGTTTGACCCGGAGCTGGGAACATCGCCTGCAGTAGCGTTCCAACTCTTCGAGAGGATGGAGTTGGTTCACCGACAGCTTCGTAAAGTGTTCGTCATGATGATTGAGAATGATACTAAGCATGTCGGGCTTCGCCTTGAACATGCTCTCACGCTGTTCAATCGGATAGCTGGACATGCCCGCCTGAACGATGACATCACACTGCTCGCGAATCATCTTGACTGTTTCCACTTCTTGACCCATGGGCAGGTGCACGTGGGCAATGGCCGCGCCTGCCTCTGCGCATTTGACCACATCAGCAACCAAAGCCTCAGTGGTTTCAGCCCAGTTCTTCACGTCAGGATGAATCCAAGAGTTCGCAGTTGTTGCAGTGATAACGAGTTTCTCCAGCGGCATCGCAGACACGTATTGTCTGGCAAGCTCACCGAGTAAAAAGAGTACCCCTACGATGAAACAAAGGCAACACATTGATATGTAGACCGTCAGAGGCTTGTCCTGACGCGACTCATGAAAAGGTATGCCAGGTCTGTCCAACCTCAATGTCCGTTGGCGATACTCTGTTGTCTGACCCTAGTGGTAACCACACTTGTTCCTCCTGCCTTGGGCGCCACACCATTCGGATTCCTCAACATGAGTACGGGCAAATACGGAGTAACCACACCGCAGACCCCGAGTTCGGTACCATTGGACACGGTTTCTGTGACAGAAGAGCCTGCAGGTGGCAAGTCTGTCGCCGTTATTGTTCAGGACTCGTTGTACTCGAACGTTTCATCTGCAGTCACTCAGTACTGCAAAGACCTTGAAGACTCTGGCTACAATACGATCCTATTCACAGGCCAGGTCAACGATCATCAGAATCTGAAGAACATGCTGCTTCAATGGTACGAGAACAGCAGTCTCGTCGGTGCAGTTCTGATCGGGCGGCTTCCATATGCTCAGTTCCACCACCCTGCGTCAGAAGGATGGGTCGCTGAGACCTTCATCTGTGATCTGTACTTGATGGACCTTGATGGCACGTGGACTGACACCCAACCGCAATATGGAATCTATGATGGTCACTCTGCGTCTGCACCAGGTGACATCTACCCTGAGATCTTCGTAGGCCGTATCGATCCAACCTGCTTGTCGTGGGGCTCAGGAGCTGTTGCCCACATCAATGAGTACCTAGCCCGGTTGCACACATATCGTACTGGAGGCCTCCAACGAGCCGACCGCGCGCTGGTCTATGTAGATGATGATTGGTCGGGAGAATGGGGGACACTATGGAATGATGATGTGGGGCTGGCGTATCCAACTCGGACACTCATTCAGGAACCTTCTCTGACTACTGCAGAAGACTGGCTCAACAACCGGATTCCACAGGATAACCAGTGGACACACATCTGTGTGCACAGCTCAGCCACGACGCACTACTTTGGCCCAGGTGGTGTTGGCGAGGGCATAGCGAGCTCACCAGACGTCCGGGCATCCGGGCCTGCATCCAACTTCTACAATCTCTTCGCATGTTCCGGGGCAAAATGGACTGTCACCGATGACCTAGCAGTCACTTACACGTTCTCGGGCAACTTCAGTCTGGCAGCGATAGGAAGCACAAAGACAGGCAGCATGATGGACTGCAACTACTTCTACTCTCCACTGCATGACAACGCGACCCTTGGAGATGGCCTTGTTGAATGGTTCTCGAGTGCTCTCACAACAAGCGGCACTGCAGGGTCTGAGTACGTCCAGTGGTACTACGGAATGGCAATCATTGGAGACCCACTTCTGACCATCCTCTATGATTGCACAGTGCTGCCGCCGACCATCAGTTCAACGACGCACCCCGACCCGAGCAGCTGGTCGAACAACCCCAGACCCTATTTCAACTGGTCTGTCCCTGCTGATCTCAATGGCATCTCAGGCTTCTATTATGCAATAGACCAAAGCCCTCGCACGGTTCCCATTCCTGATGGATCCGCGTACACTGCAGCGAATGGCACTCAGATGAGTATGGACCTGAATGACGGGAGCTGGTACATTCACGTCGTGGCAAGAGACTCCGTGGGGAACGTCGGCAAGGTGGCCGCTCACTACAGAGTGAACATTGACACCGGGAGTCCGACCGTCAGCATCATTTCCCCTGAGTCCATGTCCAATATGTCGGCCAGTGATGTTGAGTTCGGCTGGAATGCCTGGGACTCGGGCAGTGGTTACTGCTACTCACAGGTGTGGCTTGACAATTCCAACTCAACTATCTACACGGGACCTATCACCAACCTAACCATGAGTGGACTGTCCCACGGTATGCACGTAGTCAACGTCACAGTATCTGACTACGCGACCAACAATGCGACGCAGCAGATCAGATTCATGGTTGATCTCACGAATCCAATAGTGACGATAACATTCCCGATTGATGGCAGCCTCACTGGTTCTACATTTGTGCTCAACTGGAGGACGTCCGACGTAGGGTCGGGCTGCCATCTTGTACAAGTTCGAATTGACGGTTTGCTTGGGGGTTCATTTGACGACTTGAGCCATTCGCTGCAAATCGAGAATCTCAGCCCCGGCACTCACTTGCTCAATGTGACGGTTTCTGATTGGGCAAACCGCAGAGCGTCGGATGAAGTGGCGATAACCGTAGGGTACCCACTTTCTGTTTACGTTTCAGTAGGGGGGTTGACGGTTCTTGCACTTGTCCTATTCAGCGGTGTCCTCTTGCGGCGACGGCACAAGTAGTCAGAGCCTCTTTGCCTGACTAGATACCCCTATCGCCCTGCCGAGGCCGTCCAGCCCCACCTTCGACTTCACGTCGATGCCTTCAGTTTCCGTCATCTTGAGGAGGGCAGGCATCAGGGAGTAGTCAATAGAAGAATCTTTCGCCAGGTGAGTGTCCAGTATCTTCGTGCCGCCAGGGGAGAGGCGTTTCCTCACTCTGCTGTGGGCGAATCGAATCTTTGAAGCTTCATTTCTCAGTCTATGGCAGCTATTGCCCTCATCAAGGCAATCCTATCAGCGCACGAAAGAAGTGGATGTCTGACCCCTTCGAAGAGAAACCTCACTAGCTGAAGGTCGAACACGAGCAGCTTCAGCCCGACAATGCTCTTCGTTTCCTCATGCTTGACTAGCCGGATGGATGTTTCCTGCTCAGAGAACAACCGTCGAAGATTGGTGAGAACAAGCCCGCCGATACTCGGGTGGATCCATTGTTTTCACCCTGCATTTGTAGAGAATAAGCTTTGGCGACCCGCCCATTGGGCAATAGAAAGTGTCCGTTTTGATTTGGCGGCCACCATTGGCAACCTGTGATGAAATCCAGTCTTCTTTAAGTGCTCGTTCACGACGCAGCATGTCATGGAGCTTCTTCAGTCCGATTGGGGTCGCGTTGGACAACAACCATCAAGACTGTATACTGTCACAGATCGGGAGTCAGGTTTTCAGGTGTCCATATCCGACCTGGGTGCATCCATAGTTAGAGTCATCATGCCTGACCGAAACGGAAATACATCGGACATAGCTTTTGGACAGAACTCCGCAGAGGAGCTCATCAGGCAGGGCGGACATCTTGGGTCAACCGTCGGTCGTGTAGCGGGTCGCATCGCAAACGCCAAATTCACTCTGGATGGCATTGAGCATCGCCTATCTGCCAATGCCCCCGGCGGCCACTCGCTGCACGGTGGAAAGGAGGGGTTTGACAAGATGATCTGGACCCTGAAGCTGACGAAAGCTCTTCGAAAGGAAAACAGTGCAGCTTTGGTTTTCGAGTACACAAGCCCCGATGGAGAAGAAGGCTACCCTGGCAAGCTGAAGACACTTCTCACGTACAGAGTCACTCGCATGGAGCTCGCTTGGGAGTTCATCGCAAAGACCGACAAGCCCACTATCGTGAATCTGACTAATCACAGCTACTGGAATCTGGACGGACTCGATGCGCTGATAGATGGTCTACAAATCAGGCTTGAGTCTTCCCACTACATGCCCGCGGACCAAAACAGGATTCCGACTGGAGAGATCAAGAACGTTACCGGCACTCCTCTCGACCTGCGAGTCCAGAAGGCTTTCTCGCGAATCTTCTCAGAGCATGGCGATGTCGATGATGTCTTCCTCTTAGATGGGTTTGCCAAGAAAACGAAACCCGAAGGCATGTTCTATGCTGGCGAGATACTCTCGCCGAACTCTGGCAGAAGAATGGAGATGTATACGACCGAACCCTGTCTTGTCGTTTATACCGGCAACTCGATGGGATCTCTGAAGTCGTTTGGAAAGGCTTGTCGGAAGCACTCGGCTGTATGCCTTGAGGACCAGAGGCCCCCAAACGCAATCAATGATCGTCGCTTCTCTGAAACAGTCATTCTGAGACCCGATGAAACCTACTATCACAGAACGCTTCTCAGGTTCAGAATCGGTGACCGTGGCGTGGCATGAGATGTGTCATTCTAGATCCATTGACTGGCACGATCGCAACTCGTTATAGGGGCGGTCGCTCATCGTAAAGAGGCCCGACGCTGGTCCGGGTTATGCACTCCTCACAGGACGGCTGAATGGACGCATCGATTTCCTTGAAGTGGCCAGACAGCTTCGTGTACCGACTCGAATCTGTGGTGGTTACTAGAAGACCACACTCTGTCACATAGTGGTCCTTGTGCTTGTCATCGGGGTAAGCATGATGAACCATCCCCGTTCGCACGTCAAGGATCCGAACCCAGCCATACTTCCTCGTTCTCCTCATCGAATCCCATCTCACTTGAGGAATGAGGACCGTCTAGACGTCTGCTCTTGTGTCTTGTGTTGCCTCTAGATTTGCCTATGGTTGAACACATAGATTGTCAAGACCAGAAAAAGAGATGATATGACCAGACCTGATACGATTGCTAGCGGCACCGGATCAGCAGACGGGTCGAAGTAGTTTGGAAGCATTGGAACCAGAATGAGGATTTCGCCTCCAAAAATGGACACTATTGACGCGAGAGCAACAGATGAAACAAACATGCCGATCAACACAGCAGCGGAGCACGCCATCGCCATAGCAGACAATGTGACGACCACAGACGTTACAATCTCATTCCACAGCGATTCAAAGGGGACGCCAAGCCAAGAATCGATGACCATGCCTGAGGCGAGTGAGATGACGGTCGCTACAACAAGACATGTGTAAGTTGCCGCGAATTTGGCAAGAATCAGACTACTACGCCTGACGGGCCTGATCAAAAACAGTTCGTAGACCTTCTGATTCCTCTCACTGACAATTGACGCACTGAGACTAACTGAGGCCAATGGTCCACCTATTCCGGCAATTGTAATACTCACTACGTAGGACAGAGACCAGTCTCGCATAGCGGGTTCTATGAGAGGTTGGAGGAAATGTAGCGCAATGGTCAAGGCTGGCAGTCCGACCCACAGCGCAAGCATCACGTAAGACTTGTAGAACCCTCTCATCTCGTCAGTGTACAACAAACCAAGGACCACTAGGACTCACCTCCCACGAATCTCAGATAGACTTCCTCAAGACTGGGTCTAATGAGATTGAGGTTCCTGACCTGACAGCCCGACTGAACGAGCATGCGAAGAATCAGGCCCATGGTCGCATCCACGTTCGATTCATGAGTCATGTGAATCAGAGTCCTGTTTGAAGCCATCTCCTCGACTCTCTCGATACCGTCAACCGAGTCAAAGCTTGGCAGAGGATGGGAACCTCTGTTTAGTATCACCTCAACCACATTGCCGACCTGAAAATGGCTCTGCAGTTCGTCTGGTGTGCCCACTTTGAGCATATGGCCACGGTTGAGGACTCCAATGCGGTCGGCTATGTCCTGAACATCACTCAGGATGTGAGAGGAAAGAAACACGGTTGTTCCCTTGTTGGCCATGTCCCTAATCATCACCCTGACTTGGTGACGGGTTTCCGGGTCGAGTCCCGACATCGGTTCGTCAAGCACGATAAGACCGGGGTCATGCAGTATCGCTTGAGCAAGTCTCACTTTCTGAATCGTGCCACCTGATAGATGGACCACCCGCTTGTACCGGACATCACTCAGCCTGGTCAAATCTAGAACCTGCGGAATCCTCTCGTTCAGTTCCTGTTGAGAAAGTCCCGACAGTCTGCCAAGGGTTCTTAGAACACTGTCAACGGTGCGCCACTCCTGAAAGCCCGCCTCCTGAGGAAGGTATCCCAACACTCTGTGCAAGCCGCTTTCCTTCGCCCTCACATCGTGACCATTAACGAAGACTGAGCCTCCAAAACCAGGAATGAGCCCGACAAGGATCTTCATGGTTGTCGTCTTGCCTGCGCCATTCGGACCTATGTAACCGAAGATCTCACCTGAACCTATCTCGAACGACACCTCGTCTAGAGCAACCACGTCTCGATATCTCTTTGACACGCCATCAAACTTCACCGAGATACTCTTGCTCATCTTCTGTACCACCACGGCGACCGGAAAGGAACCGTTGGCCCGATGGTCACTTGCTTGCAATTGAACCGGATAAGTCTTCGCAAACGAAACTATGCTCTTTGACCATACGCGATTGTTCTCAGTGCTAGGCGGCAGACGTCTTGTGTGTGACCTCGTTCTATGGCCGCCCGACACCAGTATTTCGGCCAACCATGCTCAAAGAGGCGCATAGGCTCAATGACAGCCGCATCCGTGACTAGGAGTTTCAGCATTCTCGTCTGCGTTACCCGTCAGAGCGGAAGCAAACTCGTCCATGTTGCCGATTGCTCCTCTTCTGACCATTCTCGCTACTCCAATTGCCTCTAGGATCTCCTTCTCTTCAAGTCCACTGTTTCGCGCCACAGTCACAGCGGACTCCAGACAAGGCTGGCAGTTTGCTGTGACAGCGGCTCCAACTGCTATTAGCATCTTTGTTTTGTAGTTCAAAGCAAACACCTCGTTGTCCCGCATCCACTACTTGCTGCGGCCGTAATCTCTCACAAAGGCCGCCAGATCTCTGTCAGCACGTGCAAGAGATTCTGGATCTTCGAATAGAGTTGGAGCAAAGCTGTCCATCTTGGACAATGAATGGTTTCTAACCATCTTGCCAATGGCTATTGCCTCCAACAACTCCTCTTCGACTGCTCCGCTCGCTTGAGCTTCGGTAGTAACCTCTTCCAGACATGACGCGCAGTTTGCCACGACCGTGGCTGCGACTGCGATCAGTAGTTTCATTCGAACGTCCATTGACTTTCACCTTCGCGTGTAGTTATCTACTACTGTTCAGTAGTAGTAAACTACTTAAGGGCTCTCTGACAACCACTTATCAGAACAAGGGAGAAGTCCATGTCAAGTATCAAGGAAACAGTCGTCCGAGATCGAATGGTTTCAAGGCTCAAGGAACTGGATTTGTCAACCCATGAAGCCCTGACTTACACAACTCTCCTAGTACATCCCAAGATGACTGCAGGCGCCCTCTGTACGGAAACGGGTATCCCTGACTCGAAGATCTACTATGCTCTGGATGGACTCTCCAAAAGAAACATGCTCGTGGTTCAACGAGGCAATCCTAACCTCTACCTACCCGTGTCGCCAAAGGAAGCTGTCGCCAACCTGAAGCAGCAACTCACAGAGAGGCTCAATGAGAGAATCAAAGAAGCAGATGTCTTGGCCGACATGCTGACACCGATGTACGAGAGCGTCGCGAAGCCTGAGGAGCTGGAAATTGCGTATATTATTCGAGGACAGAAGAACATCATCAATAGAATGAGGAAACTAATCGCAGAGGCAAGGGAAGAGATAACCATCTTCTTCTCTCACCCAGCAGTTCTCAACGGACTGAAAGAATCGCTATTGGAGGCGAAACGAAAACGGAGAGTCAAACTGAAAATCGCTCTCACGCCAGACGTCATCGCAACGGCAGACTGTTCAAACCTTGGTGAGATGCGCGTGCTATGTTGTTCAGCCAATCGGTCACCGGATTCGCTTGGAATGCTCATCACTGATACGTCAACTCTCTTGACAGTTTCAGATTGGTTCGAAGAAGTGGCCATGTTGACTCAAGACCAGAATCTGATTCGAGTCTGCAGTAACTACTTTGATAGCCCTGCATGTTGCACAAGCTTCACGAATGTCACGAGATGAGTCTTCTCGGGCAGGAAGCACCAATCTGCTTTTTACCTGAAGACGAATGCGCACTGCAGCGCTCAGGTCGGCTCACTAGATGACAACAACACCCGTCAAGTACTATGCATTCCTCATCACAGCCATGATCCTGTGGGGCGGCAGTTGGGTTGCCAAGGATGTTGCTGTGTCCATTGCTTCTCCCCTGACCGCAGGCTTCTTCCGTTTCCTTATCGCCAGCTTGCTTTTTCTCATCATGATGTCACTGACCGGCAAGCCACCACACAAACGCTACAGGAAGTCGCAACTGAAGATACTACTCCTTATTGGAGGCGTGGGAGTGTTCGGTTATGAACTGACTGAACTGATAGGTCTCACATTGACGACATCCGGTCAGGGTTCCATCCTGGATGGATTCCAGCCGGTGACAATCGGCTTCTTCGCATACCTTTTGCTCAAAGAGAAACTGGCAAGAAGGTGGCAGTACTGCGGCTTCATTTTCAGCTTTGTCGGAATCCTGTTCGTGATTGGAGTTCAATCATTGATCGAGTTCAATCCTCAGTACTTGGCAGGCAACTTGATACTGATTCTTGCAACCTGTTTCTGGGCGATATACTCTACATTGGGCAAGGCTGCCATGAAAACGATGTCCTCGTTAGAGATGACAGCTGGCGGGATAGTCATTGGGACGGTCTTCTTTGCCTGTGGCGCCATAGCCGAGCAGTTCTGGATATCACCCGCGATGAGAGACCCACGATTCTGGGCAACCGTACTAGTACTCGGAGTGATAATGAGCTTCGTAACATTCCTTCTATACTTTGAGAGTGTGAAGAACATTGGCGCAACTAGGTCAGGCGTCTTCATAGGGCTCATACCCATTTCGGGCACAATCTTGTCGGTCTTCATCTTGCAGGAAGTCATCTATTGGACGTTCTTGGTCGGACTCGTGTTCGTCATTGCGGGAATCGTAGTCATCAACTTCCCATTGAGGGTGCAAACGAAAACGACGATTCCTGATAACAGACAGACACACATTGCCGATTAGATATAACCAAGAGTAGGACTAGCTCGTACTGCCAGACAGCAGGAAGTCCCAGGTGCGCCTGAACAACTCATCCCTGCATCTCATGTCATTCATGATTGGGTGGTCTGCTCCGTCTACGATCCAGAGTTCCTTCTTCTCCGACGCGATGCCGTCATAGATTCTCTTTGCGCTGTCCCTAGAGACTGTTGTGTCTGCCGATCCTTGTATGACGAAGACTGGGCAAGTCACCTTGCCCAGAGCTCTCTTCAATCGTTTGAGTCCGTCAACCACAGCAAGCCCAACGGCAGGGGGAATCCAGTCATATCCAACCCACCCCTGCTGTCTGACTTCCTCAGGCACGGGGACTGGAATCCTCTCGGGAATAATACGTTTGACAAGAGGTATTCTTCTAATCACAGGCAGCATCCGCAGAAGACGGTATTGCACGCCAACGGGCGTAGACCAAGTCACCACCTTCTCTATTGTTTCACGCTCAGAGGCAAGCAACAAGGCCATGAGCCCTCCGACACTATGGCCTACGACAACTATGCTGTCACAGACCTCTAGGAGCTTTTCCACACCCCGATCGGCGTCTGAAAGCCAGTCGTCGAATCTGATGCCAATTAGGTCCTCGGGCTTTGTTCCGAATCCAGTCAGTGTAGGAAGCCATACGGTCATTCTCGTTCTGCCATGGAGAAGAGTCGCAAAGTCCCTAAAGTCCCATGCAGTCCCTCCACCAGCTCCGTGAAGAAGCAGTACCCCTGTGCGAGACCCGCTCAAGTAAAGGGGCTCGGCTCCAAGCATGTACTCATTGCTCATGCCGTTTCACCCAGCATCAGTGCACTACTAGTCGCGTCTTGCGACCATATCAGTATGGTGCCGCATAAAGACACGCGTTTCAGCCAGTCCCGAAGTCGGTCATGGAGGACGTTCATAGAAACCGTCCGTACGCAATCCGGAAGAAACATAACTGCGAAGCTCTGGTGCCAAGAACACGGGGCCAAGTCATCCTGAGGCCCGGCAAGGTGCTCAGACATGAACGCGTACGAGAAACTGATGGAGAAGGAACGCGAGGCAAGGATTCTTGGATCAGGACTAGGTATTCTGCAATGGGACTTCGAAACGTATATGCCGCCTAGAGCGATCCAGCTTCGAAGCGAGCAGATTGCTCTTGTCACTCGAATGCTGCACGACATGATTGTCAACCCTGAGGTAGGGAAACTGATCGAAGAGGCGCAGAAGCAGTCCGGGTCTCTGAGTGAGGTGCAGAAGCGCAACCTTTTCCTCGCCAAAAGAGAGTATGACCAAGAAACAAGAGTCCCGTCAGAACTGGTTGCTGAGTTGGCCAAGCAGCAGGCAATATCTGTTGACACTTGGAAGAAAGCAAAGGCAGCCAAGAGATGGAAGATGTTCGAGCCTGAGCTCCAGAAGCTTGTAGACTTGTCAGTGAAGAAAGCTGAGTACATGATGGAAGCGAAGGGGATCAAGAACGTCTATGATTGTATGATTGACGATTACGAGCGCGCAATGCCAGCTGACGAGATAGCCAAGCTGTTCGCTGAGCTGCGGTCCAGACTCGTACCCCTCACGAAGAAGTGTGCGGACGCCTCAAAGCAGATACGAACTGACTCACTCAAAGTGAAGATCCCCATTGATGTCCAAAGAACCGTGGCCAAGGATGTATCATCCATGGTTGGCTATGACACGTCCTCAAAACAGGCAGCTGGAAGGCTGGACGAAACAGAGCATCCTTTCACCATCGGATACTATGACGACGTGCGTGTGACTCTGCATTACCACGAGGACAACATCATGTCAGTCTTCTACACTACTCTCCACGAGTGCGGCCACGCGCTGTATGAACAGAACTTGAACCGTGATTGGATGTACCAGCCTGTTGGGCAAGCGGCCAGTATGGGTATTCATGAATCCATGTCAAGGTTCGTCGAGAACATGATTGGCAGGTCTCGCCAGTTTCTTAGCTATTACTACCCGAAGTTGAACAGCATGACGGGTGGTGCGTTCAAGGGTGTCAGCTTCGAAGACTTCCTGAAAGCTGTCAACTTTGTCAGACCTTCGAAGATACGTATCGAGGCCGATGAGGTGACCTACTCGTTGCATGTAATCATTCGGTTTGAGATCGAGAGGGACCTGTTCGCTGGGAAGACCAAGGTCTCAGAGCTGCCTCGGGTATGGAACCAGAAGTATCAGGAATACTTGGGCATGAAGATCGATAACGATTCTGAAGGCGTGATGCAGGACACTCATTGGGCCAGTGGATACTTCGGATACTTCCCAAGCTACGCGATGGGCAATGTGTATGATGGGATGTATCTCGATTCAATCGCAAAAGCGGTCCCGGGCTGGGAAGAGGATTTAGCCTCAGGGAAGCTCGAGAGGATACTCGGCTGGCTCAGAAACAATGTTCACTCCAAGGCTTCCCTGTATGACCCCCGCGACTTGGCACAGAAAGTGACCGGAAGCAAGCTAACTGCAAAGCCGTTCCTAGACTATGCAGAGAAGAAGTATGCTAGGCTGTTCGGGTTCTAGGACTGGAAGAGCCCTTGTTAGGGTCCCGTCCATTCACGGATGGGGAGCGTCGGCCGATGGGTAGGGGAACAAGGCAGAGACTTCCGCTCGTGGTTGTCGCATTCGGCCTCGCCATGACGCCTCTGGTGCCAGCATCTTGCATAGAGGACCTCCGAAGCCTAGAGTGGGGCGTTGTGGAAGGAACTCAAGTCGACTATACAAGGGTTGGCTACTCGGAAACAGGCAGTATTGCATGGAACTTCTATATGGTCGTCGTTTCGGTCCCAACTATGCCTGACTATGCAGTTGAGTGGGGGGGCTTGGGATGCCCGCCCTGTACTTCCATTGGGTCAATGGCTCTGGATTCTTCCCTTCCTACCTATACATGGGATGCGCACCGGGCTATCCGGTCCTGCCAATCGGCAACTGGACGCTCATGGCAGAGTTCGTTAACAGCGAATTCTCTGTAAATGTGACTGACTCATACAACTACTGGAGATACTCATACACGAGCCGATACGGGACTCACGAGGATCGGTGCCGTGTTGACTTCCTAAAGAGAGATGGCATACTCGCCCATCTCGATGTGGAACTCTGGAACACAACTCTCAACACGAAACTCAGAGAATCATCGACGACAAGAGCGGGCTTGCCCATTGACCTCCCGATTCCTCCAATCATTCTGGACAACCTCGCCTATTTCGGTGCAGGTGTTGCTGTTCTTGTTGTTGCCTTGCTAGTCCGGAGAAGACGTCGAGTAACAGTACTCGCAGCAGAAACCTGACGAAGTCCA